>Ga0194120_10002971_pt1 | contig 28414 bp, 20 predicted proteins | sample TA2MahCa65mmetaG_FD_148642 | JGI IMG/M metagenome (GOLD analysis project Ga0194120, IMG submission 148642) | Freshwater microbial communities from Lake Tanganyika, Tanzania - TA2015019 Mahale Deep Cast 65m | ecosystem: Environmental > Aquatic > Freshwater > Lake | place: Tanzania: Lake... | reverse complement strand
TCGGAGTTAGTCGCTCGCCTCTCCGAGGCGAGTAGTCGCGTGCGCAAGGTTTGTGGACAGGAAACTCGCCTCGGAGTTAGTCGCTCGCCTCTCCGAGGCGAGTAGTCGCGTGCGCAAGGTTTGTGGATAGGAAACTCGCCTCGGAGAGGCGAGCGACAATCGGCATGATCCGCACAGGCCTCCCAACCGGATTTCGGCGGTCCCCACTTCTTTCTCCGTTTGAGCTACGCTTGGGTGAAGGGGAGTGTGCGTTGGGGAGGCGGCGCGGGTGGTAGCCGTGACGCCTGGATTCCACCACGAACGGACGGCCATGGGCGCATCGAGAATTCGTTCCGGTAACGCGGGATTCACGCTGATCGAAGTCCTGATCGTAGTGGTCTCGCTCTCCATCCTCGCCGGCGCCGCCATACCCCAGGTCGCCGACGCGATGCTGCACGCCAAGGTTTCCGCGTCGCTCCACGCCGTCACGGGCGTGCAGCGCGCCGTCAATGAGAACTACGTGCGGACCGGCGCGTTTCCCGAGAAGCTCGACGGCGCCTGGTTCCAACCCCAAAGCCTGCCCGTCAATCCGTTCGAGCCCACAAGGACGGTGAAGGGTACCAAATACGTCGACGGAAGCAAGAACTCGGCCAAGGTCCATCCATCCGACAAGACGACGACGATCGACATCTACTGGTACAATCCGAAGAACGGACGGTTCCGGATGCGGGTTCCGTGGCAAGGGGACGCGACGTCGACGCTCGCGCTCTACAATCGGGCGAACGGCACGCAACTGACGAAGCAAAGCGATGTCTTTACTCCCTGATCATCTCCGCCGGGTCGAATCGGGTTGGACGGCGATGTAGGTGTCGTGGATCGTCGTGCCGACCTCGTTCAGTTGGATCTGCAATCGGTCGAGGATCAGGAATCCGACGCCCCGCTCGGGCGTGATCCCATGATGCCTCTTCCGGAACATCTCGAATCCGCTGACCGACCGCAGGACGGACGACCACTGCGGGTCATCGATCGACGAGCCGTTGTCGTGGTATTTCGGGACGAGTATGAAGTACTTGACGTCGAGGATGCGCGACGTTTTTTCGGCCCGTTCGACGTTCGTCGAGCCAGGAAGTGCCAAACGTCCTCGTACGCCGCCGCGACCGTCCATTCATCGCCTTCCATGTCGTCGATCGACACGAAGGTCGGTTCGCCGCCCATGGTGAGCCGCGCGACGTTCTCTTCGGCCGTCCAGGCCACTGGATACGCTTCGCCTTCGGCGACGCCGTTGAACTGAGGCCCTCGCCAGGCGGGCCAGTTCTCGCCGACGACCGTCGAACCCGAGGCGCACGCCAATACCAATAGCCGCCATATCGTTCGGCATATCATGGGGGCTCTCTCCGTTGGGGCGGCGCCGGGACGTGGAGCACGAGCACGGGCAGGGGCACGAGCCGGGAGCATAGCCGATGGATTGGGTTGTGCGAACGGTGCACGGCGCACGGGGACCGCGCGCTCGGTTCCGCATGGCGAATCGGCATGACGCATTGGGGGGAATTCCGGTTTCTCTTGGAGAACCGGACGCGATTCGCCGATCGGTACTATTCCATTCGGTCGGTCCACCCAATGGCCGCGCGTTTCGGGGGCCCGCGATCCTGCGTCGAATTGTCGCAGATCTGGCGAGGCGGACATGACTCGCATACGCTTAGGCGGCGGTGGATGTTCCGCTGTTTCCCGTTTCGTATTGGCATTCGGAGTGTGGAGCGGTATGCTGGCCGTTTCAAGCGAGGCGACAATCCCGGCACGGCGGCGCCTCCGATCGAGGCGGCATGCGATCCGGAACGAATGAGTGCCCGCGTTTTGGCCGAATTGGCATTCCAAGTGCTTGAGCTGTTCGCGTACTTCTCGGTCCAATCATCTCCACGTGCTTTAAGGAGCCTTCGCATGTGGTGTCGCTGCAACGTGACCCGCGTCGATTCGAAATCGCCTTTCGTTTGGGCGTTGATGGTGGCGGCGGTCGCCCTGTTCGCGATAACGGGCTGCGGTCCCGCGAAGAAGGGCGGCGGCAAGAGCGGTGGTAAGGGCGGATCGTCCGCCCGTTCCGCGGCGGATGCGAAAACCGGCGCGCACGGCGGGGCGGACAAGGGCTCCGCCAAAGACGATGCGGCCAAGGCCGATGCCGCGGGTTCGGGCGGCGCGGGAAAGGCCGAAAGCGCGGCCGACCCTGCGAAGACCGATGCGGCGCCGAAATCCGGAACCGATGCGAACGGGGGCACGGATGCGACCAAGGGCGCCGGCGAGACCAAGGGCGCCGGCGATAAGGCAGGCGCGGTGGGAGGCGAGACCAAGCCGGCCCAGGCGGCCCCGACGGGTGAGCGAACCGAGAATGTCGTGGCCGGTACGGCTCCGGCGGCGAAACCCGCCGCCAACGCGGTCGGAAAAGATCTCTATGTTCGGCACTGCGCGTCGTGCCACGGCGATATGGGGGACGGACAGGGTGTCGCCGCGAAATTCCTTTATCCCAAGCCTCGCGATTTCCGCACGGGACACTTCCGATTGGTCAGTACGAAGAACAATGTGCCGAGCTGGGCGGATCTGGACGCGGTGCTCGTGCGCGGCATGCCCGGCTCGTCGATGCCTCCGTGGGCCCATCTGTCGCCCGAGGACCGCAGGGCGATCGCCGAATTCGTGATGTCGCTCAGGGGCGAGGGGATTCGCGACGAACTCATCAAGTCGCTCAAGGAAAACGATGGCCTGACCGATGCGGAGATCGCGGCCGAGGACATCCAGAAGGAAATCCGGGGTGCCGTGGCGACCGGAACGACGCCCGGCGAATCGAGCGAGCTACCCGAGATTCCCGCCGCCGACGACGCGGCGGTGGCCCGAGGCAAGGAAGTGTATGTGCGGCTCGGCTGCAAATCGTGCCACGGAGATACGGGCAAGGGCGACGGCGCCCAGGCGATGATCGACGACATGAATCTGCCGACCGCGCCCCGCGATTTCACGCTCGGCATCTTCAAGGGCCAGTACGATCCGGGCGCCATTTTCCGGCGCATCGCGTACGGCATGCCCGGAACGCCGATGCCCGCGACGGCGAACGCGACGCCCACCGAGATGGTCGATCTGGCGCACTTCATCCGTTCGCTGTCGACCGAAGAGATGCGCGAGGCGGCGGCCGTGCGTCGGGAGTCGATCACCGTGGCGTCCGTGCCGGCCGTTTCCGCCGATGCGAACGCCGAGGTTTGGGCGAGCGTTCCGGTGATCCCCGTGCGATGGATGCCCCTGTGGTGGCGCTCGCAGGCCAGTTCGCAGGTCCGCGTCCAGGCGATTCACGATGCCGAGAAGATCGCGATCCGCGTCGGTTGGGATGATGTTTCCCCCAATGCGCGGGCCGTGCTTCCCGACGAATTCGAGGACATGCTCGCCGTCGAACTGAGCACGGGCGATCAGGAGCCGTTCCTGGGAATGGGCGCGGCGGGCGCGCCTTTGGACATGTGGCACTGGCGCGGCGGCTTGAAGGACTCGGGCGAAGAAAACTACATTCTCGACGAGTATCCGTTCGACACGCCCACCTACCGCGAGCTGATCCCGAAGGACCAGTTGCCCGATTTCATTACGGCTCGGGTCGCGGGCAACCCGGTCGCCACGCGTGGCGACAATGCCGGGCGGCTCGAAGCGGCGGGGCCCGGCAGTTCGACGTTCCGGCTCGCCGCCTCCCAGGCCGTCCAGACTTCCGGCGCATGGGCCGACGGCAAGTGGACCGTCGTCTTCGTCCGGGCGCTGAAGACGGACGACGGAAGCCCGTCGCTCCAGGCCGGCGGCCGCGCGTCGATCGCGTTCGCGAAATGGGACGGAGCGACGCGCGATCGGGCGTCGCAGAAGCTCATCACCATCTGGAACGACTTGAAACTCGAATAACGAGACGTTCGCACTACGAAGGAGAAATGCCTTATGGATCGCCGTGATTTCTTGCGGATGGCCGGTTCCGCGATGGCGGGGACCGGCGCGCTGGCCCCGCGACTCTGGGCGTTTGATCCGGTGAACGTCGAAAACCCGCTCGGCGTCTATCCGGACCGCGATTGGGAAAAGCACTACCGCGACCAGTATCGGTACGATTCGTCGTTCAGTTGGGTTTGCGCTCCCAATGATACGCACAATTGCCGCCTGAAAGGCTACATCCGGAACGGGATCGTGATCCGTTCGGAGCAGGCGTATGAGGGCGGCAAATGCGGCGACCTCTACGGCAACACGGACACGGTCCATTGGAATCCGCGCGGTTGCGGCAAGGGGTTTTCGCAGCAGCGCCGCCTTTACGGGCCCTATCGGCTCCGTTCGCCGATGATCCGGGCGGGGTGGAAGCAATGGGCCGACGACGGGTTCCCGTCGCTGTCCGACAATCCGGAACTGCGCGACAAGTACAAGTTCAATTCGCGCGGCACCGACACGTTTGTGAAGATGGATTGGCCCGAGGCGTACGCGTACCACTCGAAGGCCACCATCGCCATCGCCAAGACGTACGCCGGCGAGGAAGGCGCGGCGCGGCTCCAAAAGGACGGATACGAGCCCGAGATGATCGAGGCCTGCCATCACGCGGGCACGCGCACCATCAAACTGCGCGGAGGCATGGGCCTGCTCGGCGTCACGGGCAAGTACGGCATGTATCGCTGGTCGAACATGCTCGCCCTGCTCGACGAGAAAATCCGCTCGGTGCCTCCGGCCGAGGCGCTCGGCGGACGCATCTGGTCCAACTATACGTGGCACGGCGACCAGGCGCCGGGCCATCCGTATGTCCATGGCGTTCAGACGTCGGACTGCGATTTCAACGACATGCGGAACGCCAAGCTCCATATCGGATGCGGCAAGAATCTCGTTGAAAACAAGATGGCCGATTCGCACTGGTTCATCGAAATCATGGAACGCGGCGGCCGGATCGTCGTCATCACGCCCGAATACTCGCCCGCGTCGACGAAAGCGAACTACTGGATCCAGGTTCGCCCCGGGTGCAGCGACACGGCCCTCTTCCTCGGCATCACCCGGGCGATGATCGACAACAAATGGTACGACGAGAAATTCGTCAAGGCGTTCACCGATTTCCCGTTCCTCATCCGGACCGACACGCTCAAGCGGCTCCGCGCCGCCGAAGTGTTCCCCGACTATAAACCGGGGCTCAAGAAGGACGGACCGTCGTTCACGACGCAGCACTTGACCGACGAACAATACGCGCAGGTCGGCGATTTCTGCGTGTATGACGCGACCCAGCAGCAGGTCCGGGCAATCACCCGCGATCAGCTCGGACCGCGCATGGAAGCCGACGGCGTCAACCCGGCCCTGACGTACACCGGCAAGGTGAAGCTGGTGAGCGGCGAGGAGGTCGAGGTCATGACGCTGTGGGACGGATACCAGATCCACCTCAAGGATTACGATCTCGACAGCGTGTCCCAGATCACCGGCTCCGACAAGTCGCTCATCGAGCGACTCGCCAAGGACATCTGGGATACGGCGGCCGCCGGGCATACGGTCGCCATCCACGTCGGCGAGGGAATCAACCACTGGTTCCATGCGACGCTCGCGAATCGAGCCCAATACCTGCCTCTCATGCTGAGCGGTCAGATCGGCAAGCCGGGCGCGGGATGCCACACGTGGGCCGGAAACTACAAGGCCGCCTTGTTCCAGGGATCCGCCGATGCGGGGCCCGGGTTCCTCGGCTGGATCGCCGAGGATCCGTTCGCTCCGAATCTGGATCCGACCGTCGACGGCAAGGAGATCAAGGTCCGCAAGACGACCAAAGACGAGGAGCCCGCGTACTGGAATCACGGCGATCGGCCGCTGGTTGTCGAGACGCCCAAGTTCGGGCGCAAGTGCTTCACCGGCAACACGCACATGCCGACGCCGACGAAGTTCCTCTGGTTCAGCAACGTGAACCTGTTCAACAACGCGAAGCACGCCTACGACATGTTCTTCGTCACGAATCCGAAGATCGACTGCATCGTCGCGCAGGATGTCGAGATCACCAGTTCGGTCGAGTACTCGGATATCGTGTTTCCGGCGAACACGTGGATGGAGTTCCAGACGTACGAGATCACGGCGTCGTGCTCGAACCCGTATTTCGAAACCTGGAAAGGTGGCGTCGCGCCGGTCTACAACACGCGGGACGACGTCCGCATCCTGGCCGAATCGGCCGAGTCGCTCGGCAAGGAACTTGGCGACCCGCGTTTCGCGGCCTACTGGAAGTTCATCCTGGATGACCAGCCGAACGGAGTCAAAGTCTACATCCAGCGATTGCTGGACAGTTCGACGACGCTCCGCGGTTATAAGATCGACGACATCCTGAACGGGAAATACGGCGAGCCGGGTGTGGCGCTGATGCTGTTCCGGACCTATCCGCGGATTCCGTTCTACGAGTGCATCCACGATGGAATGCCGTTCTGGACCGATACGGGTCGCCTGAATTCGTACTGCGATATCCCCGAGGCGATCGAGTACGGTGAGAACTTCATCGTGCATCGGGAGGGCCCCGAGGCGACTCAGTTCCTCCCCAACGTGATCGTGAGCACCAATCCGCTGATCCGGCCCGAGGATTACGGATTGTCGGCCGAAGCGATGCATTGGGATGAGCGGACGGTCAGGAACGTCAAGATGGCGTGGACCGACGTCCAGAAGACGAAGAACCCGCTTTGGGAGCAAGGATTCCGGTTCTTCCTGCTGACTCCCAAGACGCGGCACCGCGTGCATTCGCAATGGTCGAACGTCGACTGGCACATGATCTGGGATTCGAATTACGGCGATCCGTATCGCCGCGATAAGCGGACGCCGTTCTTCGGCGAACATCAGATGCACATGAATCCCGACGACGCCCGAGAATTGGGGCTCGCCGCCGGTGATTATGTCTACGTCGACGCGAACCCGGCCGATCGTCCTTTCCGAGGATGGCAGAACGATCCTGAACGCGCGAAGGTCGCTCGGCTCATGGTGCGGCTCACCTTTAACCTGAGCTATCCCCGGGGCGTTGTCATGATCAAGCACGCGCCGTTTATCTCGACGGAGAGGACGGTGAAGGCGCACGAGACGCGGCCCGACGGCAGGGCTCGATCCGAGGATACCGGGTACCAGTCCAACCTGCGCTATGGATCCCAACAGTCGTGCACGCGCAATTGGCTTATGCCCATGCATCAGACGGATACCTTGTTCCACAAGGCGAAGGTCAAGATGGGATTCATGTTTGGTGGTGAGGCCGATAATCACGCCGTCAACACCGTACCCAAGGAAACCTTGGTGAAGATCACCAAGGCCGAGCTCGGTGGTATGGGCGGAGAGGGCGAATGGGCGGTCGCCGGTACCGAATTCGGTCCGGCACGTGATACGCCGACCAACCAGCAATACCTGTCCGGCGGTTACGTGCAAGTCGTCAGGGAGTAGCCTGCGATCGCTAGCCGCCGCGGCGGCGCGCCAAATGGCCGCCGCGGGTTTGGGTGATGCCTATGACCGATCATGGCCAATTCGAACCGAACAGCTCCGCGGACGCGTCGCGGTGGGCGCCCAAACAGCACCCGCTCGACCGAAGCGCCAGTCCCGAGGATCCGTTCGAGCTGATGGCGCAACCGGTCGCCGGCGATCCCGAGGTCATGCTGTCGTGCATCCTCGAAGAATACCTCTGGATGGGGTGGAACGCCGAACAGCTCAAGGGCCTCTTCCGGCATCCGGACTACCCGGTGCTGGGCCAGCTCCGCGAGCACTACGGCGAAGAGGAACTGAACGCGAGAATCGAGGCGCTCGTCGCTCGAACGGGTGTGCTCCGGTTCCGGGAGACGGTCGTCGAGCCGGACGAGGACGAGTTGAACGAGTTGGACGAGCTGGACGAGCTGGACGCGGACGTCATGCCGATCGGCGCGATGGACGCGTTCGACCTCGAATCGACGTCGTTCGGTTTTTGCGGCGGTGGCTTCGAACCTCCGCTCGTCCAGCTCGGCGGACTTCCCCAAGACCACGCCGATCCCGAGGGAATCGATTCCAATTCGACCGGCGGCAAGGAAATCGACCGAAAGGTCGGCCCATCGCTGTAACACGAAGGCCAAACGACACCAACGCGGAACATCAACGCGGAACATCAACGCGGCATGCTATTGAACGATTCGCGCGGCGAGTCCAATACCCGAAAGGAATGAGCCATGTCACAGGTTTACAACTGGCAACTCGGTCGCACGATGCACTATCCGTACGAGGAGAAGCATCCCCAGTGGCAATTCGCTTTCGTATTCAACACGAACCGATGCATCGCATGCCAGACCTGCACGATGGCTTGCAAGAGCACGTGGACGTTTTCGCGCGGCCAGGAATCGATGTGGTGGAACAACGTCGAGTCGAAACCGCACGGCGGGTATCCTCGGAGTTGGGATTCCAAGTTGCTCGGCATGCTGGAGACGGCCAATCCCGGCGGCCAGGCGTGGGACGCGACGGCTCCCGATCCGGCGGCGGGACCGTACGGACAGTTCAAGGGGAAGACGATCTTCGAGGCCGCGCAAACGCGGATCGGTCCCGAGGGCCCTCAAACGGTTATGGGCTATCTGCCGACGGAGGATGAATGGCGATCCCCCAACATCCATGAGGACTCGGCGGCCGGCTCGAATTTCGCCCCGGGCAAGTTCGACGGGTCGAGCCAGTTGCCCGAGCACCGCGTCTGGTTCTTCTATCTCGCGCGGCTCTGCAACCACTGCACCTATCCGGGGTGTCTGGGCGCGTGCCCGCGGCAAGCGATCTACAAGCGGCCTGAGGACGGGATCGTCCTGATCGATCAGACGCGATGCCGGGGGTATCGGCGGTGCGTCGAGGGCTGCCCATACAAGAAGGCCATGTATCGCGGCAATACGCACACGAGCGAGAAGTGCGTGGCCTGCTATCCGCGCATCGAGGGGAAGGATCCGGAGATTTGCGAGGACGGCGCGCCGGTCGAGACTCGCTGCATGGCGGTCTGCGTCGGCAAGATCCGTATGCAGGGACTCGTCGAAATCGGCGAGGACGGCAAGTGGGCTCCCAATCCCGAAAGCCCCCTCTATTACCTCATCCGCGAACGGCAGGTCGCCCTTCCGCTCTATCCGCAATTCGGGACCGAGCCGAACGGGTTCTATATCCCGCCGCGCTGGGTGCCGCGCGGATACCTGCACCAGATGTTCGGACCGGGCGTCGATCGGGCGATCGAGCAATACAGTTGCCCTGACCGCGAACTGCTCGGCGTCCTCCAGCTCTTCCGCGCCCAACGGCAGATCCTGTTCAAATTCCAGATCGAAAAAGGACCCAAGATCGCCGAGATCCCCGTGCGGATGCCGAACGGCGAGGAGCGGGTCCAGGAACTGTTTAACGACACAATCATCGGGTACAACAAGTTCGGCAAGGAGGTCGTACGCGTCACGGTCGACGAACCGATTATCCATCGACCGGCGGAGAAACATGCCAACGCAATTTGAGCCGATTGACGTGGAAGGCGTACAGGCGATCGACCTCGCCTGCGAATCGCTCTACCGGTATCTCGCGGCGGCGGTGAGCGATTCGAGGGACCCCAAGTTCTCGCTCGTATTCGATCGCGACGCGCAGTGGCTCGCCGTCGAATCGGCCAATCTGCTGCGCGGCGAGTTCGCGGGAAGGGCGAACCGGTTGGGATTCGGCGAGCAGGCCGCCGAGGATTTGGACCTTGGCCCCGCCGTGGACATCGTTCGCGCCGATCCCGACGCGGTCCGCGCCGAGTACACCAAGGTATTCGGGCTGATCACGTGCCGCGAGTGTCCACCGTACGAGACGGAGTTCCATCCGAACGAGGATACGTTCTTTCGAACGCAGCAGATGGCGGACATCGCCGGGTTTTATCGCGCGTTCGGGATCGAGCCTTCGCACGAGTTCGGCGAACGGCCCGATCACTTGGCGATTGAGCTCGAGTTCATGGCCTATCTGCTCTTGCGCAAACGGATGGGCGCGCCGTCCGATTCGGAAGGCAAAGAGGCGGGCATTTGCGACGCGGCCCGATTGGCCTTTTTCCGGGACCATCTGATCTGGTGGGCGACCTCGTTCGCCATCGCCCTGCGCCGCAAGGCGGAAGACGGGTTCCTGTGCGAGATCGGCAAGGCGCTCGGCGCGTTCCTCGCCATCGATCGACAGCGGCTCGGCCTCGAACCGCCGACCATTCCGATCGAGCCGCGGCTCGTCGAAGGCCGCGACGACGGCGAAGGTTGCCTCGTTCAGATCAAGGTCTGATCCAAGTTGCCGAAAGTCGCTGCTCGCTCGGCGATCAGCCTGGCCCTCCATCCAAGCCGCGGCGCTGCTTCAAGTGGTTCGCGGAGCGAACGACGGCTTTGTGGTATCATAGGCGGTCCCTTGAGGAGCACGCCATGGCATCCACGCATGCGTTCGGCAATGATCCGGCCAAGATCGAGCGGTATCGGCGTTTCTGGAGCCGTGAGTCCACCGACCGGCCGCTTGTCGGATTCACGTTCGTCGGCTGGTATCCGCTCAAGTACTTCCGCGTGGCGAGGTCGTGGCCGATCCATCAGTTGCTCACACCCGACATGCTGCGGCCCGCCGAATGGTTCGACGACTACGAGGACCTGCTGCGCGAGGGGGAACGCATCGACGACGACATGCTGCGGGGGGCGTGCCCGATCCAAGTCGCGTTTCCCGTCTTCATCCCCGCCGTTCTCGGTTGTCCCATCCGCGTACTGCCCGACAATGTGCTGGGCGACGAGCTGTTCCTGTCGTTCGAGGAGGCGATGGAGCGGCGGCTTGATACCGATAACCCGTGGTTCCAGAAATATGTCGAGTTCCTGGACGCGCTGATCGAACGATCGGCCGGCCGGTATCCGATCAGCCACGGCACCGAATTGGGTCCGACCGATCTCCATGCGCTCCTGCGCGGCGCGAGTGGAAGCATCTATGACCTGATGGACGAACCGGCGGCGACGGCGCGGCTGCTCGAACAACTCGGCGATGCCTTCATCCAATACTTCCAGGAATCGTGGCGCAGGATCCCCCTTTTTCACGGCGGCTATTTCGACGCGCAGTATCAGGTCTGGTCGCCCGAGCCGATCATCCGCATGCAGGAGGACGCGACCGCGTCCTTTTCGCCCCGCCTCTACCGGCAGCTCGTTCAGCCGGTCGACCGCCGGATCGCAAGCCATTTCCCGTGCAATTTCATCCACCTCCACCCGACGTCCATGTTCATGCTCGACGCGCTGCTCGAAATCGAGGAACTGCGCGGCTTCCAGATCAACCTGGAACCGTTCAATACGCCTGTTCCCGACATGCTGCCCTTTTTCCGACAGGTTCAGGCGGCCGATCGGCCGCTCCTGGTCCGCGGGCACGTTACACCCGATGAACTCAAGCTGTTCCTCGACAACCTCGATCCCCGCGGCCTCTATTTCCACATCATGCCGAAGTCGGAGGACGAGATCGAACCGCTCAAGGTTGTCCTGGGGATGGGATGATCGGCAGGATCACGTGTGAAGGATGGTCGGCGTCGTGGCGTATCGTCTGCGTCGCCGACACGGGGCGCGTGGCGAGCGCGAGGTTGTCCTCGCCCGTGTTCAGATTCCGCAGGTAGTACGGATAGTAGCTGCTCGAAATCTCCACGCGAATCCGATGCCCTTTGAGGAACACGTTACCCGTCGGCCGCCAGAACGCGATGGTGTAGGGGTAGACGCGATCGGCCTCGATCACGCTCAGACGGTCCGGATCGAATGCGCCGTCGAGCGCGTCGCTTCGATGACGGGCTCGCAGCACGCCTTCCCCGAGGAACAGGGCTCGGCCATCCGGATGGACATCGACCAACCGGACCATCCAATCGGTGTCGCGCGCGCTCGTCGCCGCGAACAACCGCGCGGTGATCGGTCCGACGAGTTCGACGTCGCGTTCGAGCACGGGCGTGGAATAGACCAGAACGTCGGGCCGAGCCGCGGCGATGCCCACGTCCCGGGGACCGTCGATATGCCCGTTCGCGAACGCGGGCGACGGAGTCGGATTCTCGGGATCGTAGGTGTATTGATCGGGCGGCTCGCTTTCGGGCGGACGCGTATCGAGCCATCCGTCGCCGTTCGCGGAATTGGCCTCGCCTTGGCTGTGCAAGAAGTACCGGGTCGAAACCATCTCGGGCGGCGGCCAATCGGCGAACGCGCGCCATTGATTGCGCCCCATCACGAAGACATGCACGGGCGGGTCGGACATCACGTGGTTCGCGACGCCTTTGAGATGGTGGTCGAACCAGCGGCATACGTATCCGTCCCAGTCGAGGATCGCTTGGGGACCGAAATCGACGCCCACCGCCTCGCGGTGCGTGTTGACGATATGTTCCCATGGGCCGATGACCATATGCGGCGCGCGTGACGCGGCCGTGCCGCCATGCGCCTTCATTCCCAGGTAATTCATCGGCGTGCCTGGAAAGTTCGCATCGAACCAACCGGTGATCGCGAGGCTTGGAACCACCACCCGCGCGTAGCTCTCCGGCGTCTGGTACGCGATCGCCCGCCAGTAGTCGCCGCTCGCCGTGTTTTGCAGCATCCAGGTCCGCCACCAGGACGTGGGCGCATGGTTCCGCGTGCGTTCGAAATCGATGTAGGGCAGGTTGCGATAGGCCGCCTCGCGATGGACGGCGTAGCCGCCGTAGGGGCCGGGTCCCGGCGAATGCGGGCGCCGTGCCGACATGTTCCCGGCCCAGTCCATCATCCAGCAGACAAAGATGCCGTTTTGATACGGGCAATTGTGGAAGTGATCGGGCGGCGCCACTTCGGGCACGATCGCTTTCAATGACGGCGGCGATTGGGACGCCGTCCACCACTGCGCCCACCCCATGTACGACAGACCGTACATGCCCACATTGCCCGTACACCACGGTTGCCGCGCGATCCACTCGACCAGATCGTGGCCGTCCAACTTGTGGTTCGGTGAAAAGGGATCCCATTCGCCTTCCGAGTCGAATCGACCTCGAGAGTCGGCGTTGACGACGACGTAGCCGCGGGCGGCGAACGACCGCGCCCGCGCTTCGCCACCCGATTTGTTGTAGGGAGTCAGCCACAGGATGGCCGGAAAACGGCCCTCGGCTCGAGGCCGGAAAATGTCGACCATCAACCGGGCGCCGTCGCGCATCGGCGCGCCTTGATTCCGTTCGTCGACCACTTCATGCTCGGATCGAGAGATCTCGCCGACGGCAAGTCCCGGCGGGTTCTCTTGGGACCGGCCGACGCGGATCGACGGGACGGCACACAGTAGGGCGACGGCGAACGCGCGAATCGCCGCGTTGCGATCCGATCGAACGGGACGATACATGCGATACCTCCACGGCACTCGGTCTCGGATCGGGGTGGGGTCCTTCGGTACGGGCCGCGTTCAACGCGGCATGGGCCGATCGCCTCGGACGGCCTCGTCGAGCCGGGCGCGGAGCCGATCGACTTCGAGCCGGGTTTCCTCGTCGAGCGACCAGGCGTAGGGTTCGCGCCTGCGGTCGGTCGCGAAAAGGCCCTTGGCGTTCAGGACGTATTTTTCGATGGCGAGGAACCCGTCGAGCCCCGCCTGGATCTGGATGGCGACCAAGGCTCCGATCGGGAACGCGATCCGGTAGGCCGCGTCGTCGTCGTTTCGTTCGAGCGCGTTCCAGAGCGCGAGGATTCCCTCCAAGAACTCCATGCCGGGCATCGTGCCCGCGACACCGCGCCGGTGGCTGTCGACGAGCGCCATGCCTCCGGAGCCCTCGAAGATCCGCGCGCGATGATCGGTCGCCTCGCGCAGCGCCGTCACGTTCGGTCCGAGCGGCGGGGCTTCGGGTTTGAATAAGATCTTGTCCGGGCCGAACCGGCGCACCAGCTCGACATGCACGGCGATCGGAATCGCCTGACCGACGTAGGACGACGCGTCCTGCACGATGAGGGGAATCGAGACGCAATCGGCGATCGCGCTGAAGTAGGCGAGCAGCGCGTCGGCGGGGAGCGCGGTCGAGATGGGCGGGATCGCCATGACGGCGTCGCACGCGGCCCGCTCGGCCACCCGCGCGTACTCGATCGCCTGTTTCGTACTCTCCGCGCCGACGCCCGCCACCACGGCTCTGCGTCCCGCGTTGCATTCGGCCAGCTTCTCGGTCAGTTCGCATCGTTCGCCCGCGGTCAGCCGCAAGAGCTCGGAGACCATGCCCGTGCAGAACCCGTCGGCGCCGACGCCGCGCGCCCAATCCACCTGTCTCGCGAAACTCGTCCAATCGATCGCGTCGCGTTCGGTGAACGGCGTGTGCACGATCGGAAGGACACCGCGAATGGGCTTGCCGGTCATTCCGAGGTTCCCTGGAGACGGTTCGCGTTCGACTACCAATCCCCGACCGCGCCGTCGCGGTAGAAGACGCGTTGGAGCCGCTCTTGCCTGAACGGATGCGCGCGGACGGCCTCTTCGTTGATTTCGATTCCCAGACCGGGCCTCTGGTTGGGCCGGACGATGCGTCCCGCCGCGTCTTTATGGAGATCGATCCGGTACCCTTCGGTCACGACCTCGTGCCTCCAGGGGACATCGGCATGGACCGTCTCGCAGATGATGTACGACGGCTGGGCGAATCCGAATTCGAGCGACGCCGCGGTGCTCACCGGACCCTGCGGATTGTGCGGCGCGAGCGCGATGCGATGGGCATCGGCGAGCGCGGCGACGCGCCGCGCCGCCGTGAAACCGCCGCAGTGCGTCAAGTCGAGCTGGCAGATCTCGCATCCGCGTTTTTCAAAAATGTCGCGAAACGACGCCAGATCGACGACCCGTTCCCCCGTCGCGACCGGCGTCGTCAGCGCGCCGTTGATCATCGCCAGCCCATCGACGCATTCCGGCCAGCAAGGTTCCTCGAGGAAATAGAGGCCAAAGTCGTCGAGCGCCTTGCCGAACCGAAGGCCCATCGCGGGCGAAGGCCGAGCGTGGCAGTCGACCATGATGTCGATCCCCTCGCCGACCGCGTCGCGCATCGCCGCGACCGCCGTCTCGGCCATCCGAACGGCGCGCAGACCCTCGATCGGCATCGTGGGAGGAACGGCCATGCACTTGAACGCCGTATAGCCGTCCTCGACCGTCTGACGCGCCAGATCGGCGAACGCGCGCGCATTGTCGACGGGCGTCTCGTAAAAGTCCTCCATGCGCCCGCCGCCCAAGTGGCTGTACGTCCGCACCCAGTCGCGAACCGGGCCGCCCCATAGGCTCGAACACGGTACGCCGGCCAGCTTGCCCGCGATGTCCCACAGCGCGATGTCGATGCCCGAAATGGCCGTGGCCCGAACGATGCCGTTGCCGTGCCAGAAATGCTGGCGGTACATCATCTGCCAAACGTGTTCGATCCGCCGAGGATCCTCGCCGACGATCAACTCGGCGAGATCCTCGATCGCGCCGACGACGGCGCGCGTATGCCATTCCAAGGTCGCTTCGCCCCAACCGTGCAGACCCGGCTGGTCGGTCCGCACCTTGACGAAGATCCAATTGCGCATCCGCGCGTGGCAGACAAGCGTTTCGATTCCCTCGATGCGCATGGGCTACGGCGTCTCCTCGTGTTCAAAGGTCCGCGCGCAGGTGATTTTCGAGCGCGGCGATCAGGATTTCCAGACCTCCGCGCGCGACAACGGAGGCTTCCTCCTGATAAAGGCCCTTACCGTAGGAACCGGCGTCGGGAAGGTACCAGACGTTGGATCCGTTCGCGAGCGTCGCGACAACGATCGTCCGGCTCGGAAACGCCTCGCGGAGCCTCCGTTGGAGGATCTGGTAGTGTTCGCCGTTGAGCGCGATCCACACGGCGTCGCCCATGCGCCAGACTCCGGCGACGAAGGGATAGGCGTCCCCCGGCGGCAGGTTGGCGGCCCGCGTGATGCGGCGCGTCGCCCGTTCGCGCATCGCCCGCGCGTCGCGGACGCCGACGGCGTCGTTCCGCGCGGACGCATCCTGTTCGGCGCGCTCCCATCGCGCGGACTCCGCCTCCAAATCGTCGATGCGCGGAAGGTCCGAACGATACGGCAGCCGCGCGGATACCTCGCGGAGGCTCCATCGCGCGAATTCCTCGGCCCGCTCGGCCGCGACCGGCGCGTACTCCCACGTTCCAAGCGTCGCGCCCGAGACCACGGCGCCGCGATAGTGGTAGGCGGTGGCGGGAGGGGGGAGGCCTTCGAGCACCGAGACGACCGAGTGACCGAGCCGTCGGCCATGGCGGTCGGCGACCGCCGTGTCGCACACATAGTTCTCGCGCGGACCCAGATCGCCCGACGCGCCTTGGATGAAGAAGCAGGGCGAGCCCGTCTCACGCTCGACAACCTCACGCAGCGCGCCCGGATAGTCGGGGCTGATGACCGTGTTGCGCCACGCGAGCGTCGTCGGATGGCAGGCGTAGTTGACGACCACCGCGATCGGCGACCCGTCGGCTCGCGTGACGCGGCCGACGACGAGCGTATCGTCGGCGGGACCGCTCGGATTGTATCCGCACACGTACGCGCCCCGCTCGGCGTCGCGATAATCGCGATTCGCGGCCAGATCGCAATGACCCCGGCCGTACACGATCCGCGCGTCGACCATCGCGTCGCGCGCGTCGCGCGCGAGACGGCCGAGCTCCGACGCGAGCCGGTCAAGATACTCGGGGATCCGTTCGCCGCCCGGCAGGTCCTTGCGCTCCATGCCGATCAAACCCGCGCCGTGCGTGTGCGAAAAGGCGATCACGATCCGCGACCGCGGCACGCCCGAATCCCGGGAGACGGCGTCGAGCAGTCCGTTCATGTCCGATTGCCATAGGAGGCAATGGTCGACGGCGAGCCAAACCGATGTCTCGTCGGCGCGGCGCGGGTCGAGCGGCGCGAGGGCGAGCGCGGTGGCGGTGAGCGGACGATGGACGCCCGTGGCGCGGTCATGCGTCGCCGCGCCCCACATGCGGTGGTAGATCCCGACAGGCGGCGTGATGTCTCCCCGCGCCGCGCCCGCGCGCAGCAGACTTTGAGCGAACTGCACAACGGTGTCCGTATCGACCATGCGCGGTGGAACCTCGACCTTCGCCAATCGTCGTCGCACGACGGTCCGCGTCGTGAGGCACGGCGGGGACCGCCGTTTCATCTGGACTGACGTGCCAACCGGCCGCGCGTCACGCAAACCCCAATGCCCGCCACAAAGGAGGCCCGAGCACCAAGAGTCCGATCAGCGCGGCGAAAAGGCTCGCGACCAGTACGGCGCCCGACGCGATGTCGAGCGCTCGCCCGATCCGCTCATCATGGCCGGGCGCCAATCCCCGCGCCAACCACTCGATCGACGAATTGAACAGCTCGGCGACCAGCACCAGACCGATCGCGAACAGCAGCATGCACCCGTCGATCGGCGGCAGGCGCAGGGCGAAGGCGACCGCCGTCACGAGCCCGCCGATCACACCATGGACCAGGAAACTCGATTGGCCCCGCACGCCGGCGCGCAGGCCGCGGAATGCGTTGCCGAATTTCGCGAGCCAATGGCGCATCGGATCACGAGCATCCCATGCTGTTCCCGCAGTTGTGGCAAAGATAACAGTTGCCGTTGCGGACAGTGATGGAGCCGCAGTTGTCGCACGCCGGCGCATCGCTCTGGAACCCGGCGAATTGCTCGACGAATCCCGAGCGGCCCGTCATGGCCCAATCGACGGCCGATTCCGGATGCTCCCCGACCGCCGTCGCCGTTCCGTTGCCGTTCGAAGGGTCGGACGGCGCATGCCCGTTTCCGGCCGACTTGGATCGCCGCGCCGATTCGCCGACCGACGGTCCGGCGGATGGCCGTCGGTCAACCGATCCCGGTTGGGTCCGCGAACGGTCGGGTCCCGAGTCCGCGTGCGCCGGCGGAGCGGTGTCCTTCGCCGAACCCGATTCCCGGTCGGCGATCTTCGAAGGCTTCCGGTCGCCCGGCTTGCCCGACTTCGGTCCGGCGGGCAAGATGCCGTTCGCTTCCCGGAATCCAGGCAGGAACGTGATTCCAAGCCATCGGAAGATGTAGTCGACGATGCTCTTGGCGATCCGAATATCGGGGTTTGTCGTTTGCCCCATCGGCTCGAACCGCGTGTGCGAGAACTTGTGCACGAGGACTTCCAGCGGAACGCCGTATTGCAGGCTCATCGAAATGGCCGTTCCGAACGAATCCATCAAGCCGCCGACCGTGCTGCCTTCCTTGGCCATGGTGAGGAAAAGTTCACCGGGCCGCCCATCGGGATACAGGCCGACATTGATGTAGCCTTCGTGGCCGCCCACATTGAATTTGTGGGTGATCGATTGGCGCGTGTCGGGCAACCGTTCGCGCCGAGGGCGCTGGAGGCGTCCGGCCGCCTTGTCGGCCTCGGTCTGCGTCGAAAGGGGCTGGCTCTGCTTCGAGCCGTCGCGGTAGATGGCGATCGCCTTGAGGCCGAGTTTCCAGCCCCAGACGTACGCGTCCGCGACATCCTTCGGCGTGGACTCGGACGGCATGTTCACCGTCTTGGAAATCGCTCCGGCGAGGAACGGCTGCGCGGCGGCCATCATGCGGATGTGCGCCCGCCACGGGATGGCCCGCGACCCGTTCGCCGGCTTGAACGCGCAATCGAAGACCGGCAAATGCTCGGGCTGCAGATCGGCCGCGCCTTCGATCGTGTCGTGCTCGTCGACGTACTGCGTGATCGTCTCGATCCGCCGTTCGTCGTACCCGAGCGCCTGCAGGGCGAGGGGGACCGTGCGGTTGACGATCTTGAGCATGCCCCCGCCCGCGAGCTGCTTGTACTTGACGAGCGCGATGTCGGGCTCGATCCCCGTCGTGTCGCAGTCCATCATGAAGCTGATCGTGCCGGTCGGAGCCAGCACGGTGGCCTGCGCGTTCCGGTAGCCCCAACGCCGTCCCTCGGCGAGCACTCCGTCCCAGGTGCGCCGAGCCGCCTCCTTCAGATAGGCGGGGGCGGCCGGGTCGATCTTCTCGACCGCGTCGCGGTGCATTTGCATCACGCGCAGCATCGGCTCGCGGTTCTCCGTGAACTTCGCGAACGGGCCCACCACCGACGCCATCTCGGCGCTCGCCAGATTCGCCGATCCGTGCAACAAGGCCGTGACGCTTCCGCATACGCCGCGGGCCGCGTCCGAATCGTATGGAAGGCCCATCGTCATGAGCAGGCTGCCCAGATTCGAGTACCCAAGGCCGAGCGGCCGGAACAGATGGCTGTTCCGCGCGATCCGGTCCGTCGGATAGCTCGCGTGGTCCACCAGGATCTCCTGGGCCACGAAGAAGAGACGGCACGCCGCCTGGAACCGGTCGACGTCGAACGCTCCGTCACTCCGACGGAACTTCATCAGGTTCACGCTCGATAGATTGCACGCCGTATCGTCGAGGAACATGTACTCCGAACACGGATTGCTCGCGTTGATGCGGCCCGAATTCGGACACGTGTGCCACCGATTGATCGTCGTGTCGTATTGCACGCCCGGATCGCCGCAGTGCCACGCGCAGTCGGCCATGCGGTCGAGCAAGAACCGGGCGTCGTATTCGGGGCCGTTGCCCGGAATGCTGACATACCGGGTCGTCCACTTGCCGCCCCGCTCGGCCGCCTCCATATATTCGTCCGTCACGCGGACCGAGAGGTTCGCGTTCTGGAAGAGGATCGAGCCGTACGCCTCGCTGTTGAAATTCGCGTCGTACCCACCCTTCTCGATCAACACCCGCGCCTTCTGTTCCTCCTTCCACTTGCATTCGATGAATTCGAGGATGTCCGGGTGCCAGATCTTCAGCGATTGCATCTTCGCCGCGCGGCGCGTCTTGCCTCCCGATTTCACGACCGCCGCGATCTGATCGTACACACGCATGAAGGAAAGCGGACCCGACGGCTTGCCGCCCCCCGAGAGCTTCTCGCGATGCGACCGGAGCGTGGAAAGATCGGTCCCCGTTCCCGAGCCGAACTTGAAGAGCATCGCCTCGCTCGTCGCAAGACGCATGATGTCTTCCATGTTGTCGTCGACGCTCTGAATGAAACACGCCGACGCCTGCGGATATTCGTACGGATTCTCGGGCTGCACTAGCTGGTGCGCGCGCGGATCGAACCGCCAATTGCATCGAGCGCCCCGCACGCCGTAGAGATGGTACAGGCCGACATTGAACCAGACGGGCGAATTGAACGAGCCGCACTGGTGCAGGCACAGCCACGCCAGCTCGCGACAAAAATGCTCGCCGTCCTCCGCGGACGCGAAATAACCGTCCTCGATGCCCCAATCGGCGATCGTCCGGCAGACCCGGTGGATCAACCGCCGAACGCTCCGTTCCCGCTCCGGCGTTCCCACCTCGCCGTAAAAATATTTGCTTGCCACGACGTTCGTGGCCAATTGGGTCCACGTCGCGGGAATCTCGCAATCCCGCTGCTCGAACATGAGCGAACCGTTCTCGTCCTTGATCGACGCCGTCCGAAGGTCCCATTCGACCGTGTCGAACGGGTCCGCCGCATCGGCTGGACAAAACCGCGGTTCGATCCGCATGCCTTGCGTTCGTGATTCCCGAGCCATCGTTCCACCGGCGCGCTGAATGCCCACGCTTGCCATCCTTGCAATCTCCTTGGCTTGACTGCAGTGCCTCCTATCCCGAGACGCCATCCCAATCGTCCCGCGCATGACAGGACCCGCGCCATCGGCTCCGGTTCACCCCAAGCCCGCGCCATCCTGTTCAAATGTATATGCTCGGCCGTTCCGGGTCCCTCACTTGCGAGGGTTTCGCCCGATCGCGAACGCCTTTGGGGCCAGAAACTGGGTCTGGAGAACGTCGAGAGAATCGGAGAGGAAACGAAACCACCACATATTGTAGCCCGAATGAACGCGGCCACAACATCTTGCGTAGGGGCTAGAGTGTAGCCCTTTGTTTCGGCAAGTCAACTATCGACCGGACGAACGCGTCATGCGGTTTGGAGCCAACGACTTGCGGCGAATGGGATCACAGCCGACGGACGATGTCCACCGAGCGATCCGCGTCGAAACATCTTGACTGATAATGATTTAGGAAATGTCCGCCGCGCGCCGTCTCCGATTCGCACCGGTCGCGGATTTTTCTTGCCCCACGCGACCGGCCAAGGACAAGAATGGCGGCCCCGGCCCGCGAATCGCCGACTTCTTCTTCAGTGGGGCGGGCGATCTGCCGTTCTTTTGAATAGGGACATTCACATTGAAAATTGAACCGTGCGGCGGCTGAGCGAGGGGGGGAATCGCACCGATCACGCGCCCGGCCCGGCCACACGGTCGAGCCGGGGGTGAATTCGCATGACCAATGCAGGGGCAGTCGGCGGCGCGGGGCATGAGGATAGGTGGGCTTCCGGAAAGCTTCCCAGCCGCGTGCTGGTCGTCGAGGACGACTTCGTCGCCCGCACCTTCACCGTGCGTGCCCTGTTGAGCCAGGGCATCTCGTGCGACGTCGCGACCAACGGACTCGAAGCCGAAGCCAAATTGCGCGAAGCGGCGTTCGATATCGTGATCGTCGATCTCCGCATGCCTGGAAAACACGGCTACGCGCTGATTCGCGATCTTCTGATGGGAGAACGACGCCCCGTCATTATTGTCTACACGAGCATCCTTGAACCGCGGTTGGCGTGCGATCTGCTCGAACGAGGCGTCGACGACATTCTGTTCAAACCGATCGAAGGTTCCGTGCTGGTCGCCAAGATCGTGGCCGTGTGGCGCCATCGCGTGCTCGGCCGCTCGTCGGCGTCGCGCGTCGAGCGGACCTCGGTCCTGTCGCTCGACGAGGCGAGGGACATCTTGAATCAAACGTGGTCGGAGCCGTTGGTGTCTCCCGTGGCGGCCGACATATACCGGATGGTGGGCGAATCGACATTCCAGCCGAAACGCATCGCGCAGGTGCTCGCCCGCGACGCCGCGCTCGTCACCGCCGTCGTGGATCTGGCGAACTGCGCCTGCTTCAACGGGTATCGGGAACGGGTCGCGTCGGAAGAGCAGGCGATCCAGGTGCTCGGCCCCCGACGGCTCGGGGAACTCGTCATCGGTTCGAAGGTCCTCTTCGAAATCGCGCTGCGCGCGGCGCCGAACATCGACTGCGAAATCGTGACGCGGCAAGGCGTCGCGTCGACCATGGCCGCCGACGCGCTCGTTCGCCATCATCAAACCGAGTCGGTTTCGCAAGGCGTGTTGCTCGGAGCCATGCTCGCGACGGCCGGCCACGCGCTCCTTGCGACCGCGTTCGGTGAACAGTACGAGAGCGTGCTCGAGGAGTGCCGGTCGCGCGGCGTGAGCCTCATCGAATGCGAACGACTCCGGTTGGCGCAAGGCGGCCCCGAGGCGATCGCCTGGCTGCTCGGCCGACAGGGAATCGATGCGGCCACGTGCGATGTCCTGGCGCACGCCGGCAAGGAATACGCCACACTGCTCGACCTTTCCGCCGATCAGCGGTTCCGCGCCGAATATGTCAAGGCCGCCAGTCTGATCGGCCGGATCGCCGCCGGCCGATGGCGGGAGTGGGATCTGATCGAGCTTCCTCCAGCCAGCGCGATCGGATGCCTCACGCGGCCGATGCTCGACGAGATCCTGCGCGACGCGCGGCAAGGCGCGGCCGGATTCGGGCCACCCGTTCGGTCGTGCCCGCGCGACGCGGAAAGTCCTCCATCCGTCGGTACGGCGCGCGTCATTCCGTACTTCGCCTTGAATGGAGGAACCGTTGATCTCATGCCGGCCCTGCTCGCCATGCTCGGGTACGACGTGACTCCGGCGACGCGCGATGATCTCAAAAAGCACCCCGCGACGCTCGTGAATTGCCACGGCGCCAACTCCGACAACTCGGCCGGTTGGGAGCGATGGAGCGGGAAACTCGTGGCGCTGAGCGGAAACGACGCGGATTCGCGGCGCGTGAGCCTGCCCTGTTCGGTCGGCCAGCTCCGCGCGCTCGCGGCGCAGGTCGGCCAGCGCTGCGCCGCGCGGACTTCCGTCGAACCGGGCCCCTTCCTGCCCACCGATTCGGCGACGGCCGACTCGCCCCCGGCCTGAGACCGGCAGGTTCCGCGGCCGGCGCGCGGGCCGCCGTCCAACCCCCTATCCGACCGTCCAAAGCAAGCCAAGACGGCGTCCAAATTGGTCTGGCTCGGCGCACCGTGATTGGCTATGCTCCCCCGCCGTTCGGGAGGAACGGTTCGAGCGTCTCTTGGGCATTCGTTGCCGCGGCGATGGAGCGCCAACGTGAATCGACTGATTTCCACGGCCATGCTCGTCCTGTTGGGATTCGGCGCCTGGCAATTCCTGAAACACTACCGCATCGACGGCGTGGGCGGAATCAAGATCATCCCGCGGACCGCTTCCGCGCGTCCGGCGGAGGAGGCGGATGCCGTTCCGCCGCGCGGCGCGGATACCATCAAGATCGCGACGTTCAACATCCAGGTCTTCGGGACGAGCAAGATCCAAAAACCCCATGTCGTCGAAATCCTCGCCCGGATCGCGCGGCAATTCGACGTCTTGGCCATCCAAGAGGTCCGCTCGCGCGATCAGGATATCCTGCCGCGATTCGTCGAAGCTGTGAATGCGGCGGGCCGGCATTACGACTACGTGATCGGCCCCCGCTTGCCGCTCGACGGCGCCGGCGGAAACCCCGAACAGTACGCGTTCGTCTTCGATAAGGAAGTTCTGGAAGTCGATCGCGCACGGCTCTACACGATCGATGACCCCGACGATCTGCTCGCCCGCGAACCGCTCGTCGCCTGGTTCCGGTCGCGGAGCGTTCCATCCGAGAATGCGTTCACCTTCACGCTGGTGAACGTGCACACCGATCCCGACCAGGCGCGTTACGAGGTCGATCAGTTGGCGCAGGTCTATTCCGTCGTCGTGAACGACGGGCGGAACGAGGACGACGTCATCGTGCTCGGCGACTTCAACACCGACGACCGCCATTACGGAAGGCTCGGCCAAGTCCCCGGCCTCGATTGGGCCGTCTCCGGCGTGCCGACGAATACGCGTGGCACCGAATCGTACGACAACATCCTCTTCCATCGCCAGGCGACGGCCGAATTCACCGGTCGGAGCGGAGTCGTCGATTACCTTCGGGAATACAACCTGACGATCGACCAGGCGCTGGAGGTCTCCGATCATCTGCCGGTCTGGGCCGAGTTCTCCGCGCGGGAAGGCGGCCGCTCGGCCATTGTGGCCGGCGCGCCCCGTCCCGCCGCGCGATGACCTCCGTCATTCATCGAGCAACCGGAACGCTTCGAGGACCTTCTCGCGGTGCCGGCTCCCGAAGACCAGAACCATGAGCTGCGTCATGATCTGACGCTCGTCGGACGTCAGGAACGCCTCGCCGCCGCCCGCTTTCGCGATTTCGGCGAAGTCGGGCAACCGAAACCCCAACCTGCACGAGACTGTGCTCACCACGCCCTGTTGATCGCGCCGGAAATCCGACGCGATCTGGAGACACCGCTGCAGATGAACGCGGTGAGGCGGCGCGTCGCCAAACAGCAGGATCACCTTGCGCGCCGAGCCGCGGAACTGGTTCCGTGTCGCCGCCCATCCAAGGCCCTCGTGCACCGCCTCCTCCAAGTCCCCTCCTCCGTTCGCGTCAATCGTGTCCAGGAAGCGAACCATGCGGGACACGTCATTGGTCAGTTCGAGCCCGCGCACAACGTACTCGTCGCCCTCATCGCGGTACGTGCAGAGACCCACCTGGGTTTTCGGGATCAGTCGCAAGAGGGTCGACGCGATCCGCTCGATCTGCCGCTTGACCTGGTCGATCTCGCCGCCCATGCTCCCCGTGCTGTCGAACACAATGACGATGTCGAGCCCGTTGCGGCGAAGCGACTGGATCATGCCGTTCCAGTCTCCGCCGGATCCGCCCGAACCGGAAATGGCCACGTCGAACTCCATTCCCGCCGAACCGCCGCCCGCCGAGGGCGCGGAGATCGCCGCCAATTCGGCGCCGGCGAGCGACGTCGATTCGGCGGACGGCTCGATCTCCATCAACTCGGCCGTCGCCGCCTGCGATTCGGACGCGACCGGTTCCGCACTCAGCTCTTGCTCATCCTGCCGAGTCAGCGTTTCTCCCGGAAGCTGCCCAATGAGCACATTTTCGCCCGAACCGGCGATCCCCGCTCCACCGTACGTCCACAAGGCGAGAATCAGGACGAGCGCCGTGTGGAAGACGATCGAGGCGAGGAACGAAACGGAACCTTCCCACCAGGAGGTGATCGGAACAAGTCCCGGGCCGGTCGGCTCGCCGACCGCCGTTCCGCAATTCGGGCACGGTTCGCCGTCGGCCGACAGAACGTGGCCACATTGATCGCACGATCGGTCCATGCCGTCATCATACACGACCAAAACCGCGAATCATGCAAGGACTGTCCGCGAAAACCGCGAAAACCACGAACGACGAAAGGCCGTGGATCGCTCGGTTCACGCGGAATGTCCGGCGACGGCGAGGACGCGTTGGAAAGCTGGGCAAGAAAACGGGCTTGTACGGTGTGTACGGGTTGACCGGCGCGAAATGCTCCATGCCGGGATAAACTCCACGCCTCGCGCGGGCCGAATTAACGTGACGAAGCGGTTGCGCGGCGTCCGGCGTCCCGGCGGAAAGGGCCGGGGTGAACGGATCGAGCGGCCGCGGGATACGTTTCGCTCTTTTCGTCGAAGGAACGGCCCCGTGTCTCGCCTGTCGATCGTCATCCCGTGGTGGGACGAGCATCCGGCCCTCGAGGATACGCTCGTGTCCGTCCTCCAGCATCGTCCGCGTCATAGCGAGATCCTCGTCGCGCACAATCGGCCCTACCACGACCCGTGGCAATTGACGGGCGAGGTGATCTTTCTGCCGTGCGGGGCCGATTCCGAGTTGGACCTGATTCACGGCGGGATCGACGCGTCGCGCGCTCCGCTCGTGCACGTGCTGCGGTGCGGGATGGAAGCGACCGAGGGCTGGACCGACGCGCCGGTGTCTCGATTGGAATCGGACACGAACCTGGCCGGCATCGCGCCGTTGATCGTGGGGCGCGGAGCGACGCCGCGCATTGCCGCGGGGCTCGATCCGAATTGGCGAGGCGGCCGGCGGCGGCTCGTGCGCGCGGCGGGGCCGGACGGAAGCGTGGATCGCCAACCGATCGGTCCGACGCTCGCGGCGGGTTTTTATCGACGGGAATCGCTCGTGCGCGCGGGCCGGTTTTCGGCCGAATTCGGCGTCTCCTGGGCCGATCTCGACTTGGCCCTGACGTTTCGGTCGATGGGTCTCGCATCGGCGGTGGAACCGGCGAGCCGCGTTCTGGGGGACGCCGGACCGGACGAATCGCGAGGTTTCTCGGACGGGCGGCGCGGCGCGCGGTTCGTGGGGAAGCACGAGCGGCGATGCGGGACGGGCGTTTGGATCACCCACGTCCTGGCCGTGATCGCGGGCTACGCGCGTCGCCCCACCTGGACCGTGCCGTTCGACATGGCCGGTCGGTGCATCGGCTTTGCGGAAAGCGTTCGCGGAACGCGTCATCGCGGGGCGTCCGCCGAGCCGGAACCGGAGCCGGTCGTGGTTCGCCCGTTCACGGACGGTCGACCGACCGCGGGCCGTCGCGCCGCGTAGGTCCGCGGAATGAGGACGGCGCGCCGCGCCGCCACGCACTTCCCGCTGTGTGACGAAACCGGCGAGAACGGACCGTCACAGGACATCGATTCTCAGCGAAGGTTCGGCCGATTCGTGGTCAGCCTTCCGTTCATCAATACGGCGGCTTCAAGTCCGACGACACTTCCGTCCCGGCTTCCTCTCTCTTCGTCGGATTCGGGTTATTCGTGTAATTCGTGGTTGACTTGCGTCCGGCGGGGCGCATAGGAACCAACCACGAATGACACGAATCACTCGAATGAGGACGGGGAGTGGGAATGGCGATGTTGTCATGCCAGGGACTCCCCTCCGAAATCCTTCGTGAATTCAGGGGCGGATCGGATGGACCTGGAAGTCGGATCCCACCGCGGCCATCAGGCACCAAGCCTTCCTGCAGGCGCCGTGGAATGGACAGCTATGGATTGTCCACCCGCCCCGCAGCGAGCGTCGGGTTTTCACACCTCTCATCATCGAGGCATGTCGAGAGACGAAGTGGTCCTTCGGGACCCCGGACTCGGTCTTCTACGGTTTCAATCCTCTCATCATCGAGGCATGTCGAGAGACAGAGCGCCTCGGAGGAGGCGCTCTGCTGGGTGGCTAAGAAGTTTCAATCCTCTCATCATCGAGGCATGTCGAGAGACTCGCCGGCCTATCCCGCTGGGTGTGCTGCGATGGATCAATGTTTCAATCCTCTCATCATCGAGGCATGTCGAGAGACATTTCCGCCGAGCCCGCGCCGCCGCCCGCCGTTCAACCGTTTCAATCCTCTCATCATCGAGGCATGTCGAGAGACACTTACGACTAAATGCAATTATGTGGGGTGCTATGAAGTTTCAATCCTCTCATCATCGAGGCATGTCGAGAGACGCGCAGGGTTGGCGCGGTGGGTATGTACCGATGGTTGTTTCAATCCTCTCATCATCGAGGCATGTCGAGAGACCTGACAGATGTATGTCATCGAGCGTACATCGCCGGGATGTTTCAATCCTCTCATCATCGAGGCATGTCGAGAGACGGAGCGCTGCCATTGCGAGCGCCAAGGTCCGGGTCGCGCGTTTCAATCCTCTCATCATCGAGGCATGTCGAGAGACTGGTGTCTTCATTACCACCGCGAGCCCGACGGTCTCCAGTTTCAATCCTCTCATCATCGAGGCATGTCGAGAGACGGGACGGCGGGGTAGAGCCCCGCCGTGCGCCGGAGTTTCAATCCTCTCATCATCGAGGCATGTCGAGAGACTCGGCCTATGGGCTGAGGATTACGTGCTCGCGAGTAGTTTCAATCCTCTCATCATCGAGGCATGTCGAGAGACGAAATGATCGTCAACATCCTTCACGGGCGCCGCGAGTTTCAATCCTCTCATCATCGAGGCATGTCGAGAGACGGTACTACTGGATTGGCCTCACAGCGCATAAGACAATGTTTCAATCCTCTCATCATCGAGGCATGTCGAGAGACGATCCGCCCATCTGACATTCCTGCCGCGGGCGGCGGCGTTTCAATCCTCTCATCATCGAGGCATGTCGAGAGACTCGCGTGCACGACGCCTGGGTCGTGGCAATCCTGGCCGTTTCAATCCTCTCATCATCGAGGCATGTCGAGAGACTCGGTCGCCCAGGACGGGCTCCGGCGCACGGCGGGGCTCTAGTTTCAATCCTCTCATCATCGAGGCATGTCGAGAGACTCACCGGAGAGTTCCCATGGAGCTCAACGTCCTTCAGTTTCAATCCTCTCATCATCGAGGCATGTCGAGAGACCACCCTGCGCCGTGGCGTGTTACACCTAGAGCACATGCGTTTCAATCCTCTCATCATCGAGGCATGTCGAGAGACCGGCTACACTCGCTAGTATTGTCCGTGGCGGCCTCGATATCGTTTCAATCCTCTCATCATCGAGGCATGTCGAGAGACTCCT
>Ga0194120_10002967_pt1 | contig 28429 bp, 20 predicted proteins | sample TA2MahCa65mmetaG_FD_148642 | JGI IMG/M metagenome (GOLD analysis project Ga0194120, IMG submission 148642) | Freshwater microbial communities from Lake Tanganyika, Tanzania - TA2015019 Mahale Deep Cast 65m | ecosystem: Environmental > Aquatic > Freshwater > Lake | place: Tanzania: Lake... | reverse complement strand
GCGCCGGCGCGTGGCTGCGCCGCGCCGCGCTCGACCTCACCGGCATCCCGCCGACGCTCGAGGAGTTGGAGTCCTTCGAGACGGCCGCCGCGCGCGACTGGGACGCGGCGACGGCAGCAGCCGTCGAGCGCCTGCTCGATTCGCCGCGCCATGGCGAGCGCATGGCGCAGTGGTGGCTCGATCTCGCGCGCTACGCCGACACGAACGGCTACGAGAAGGATGCGCCGCGCACGATCTGGCCGTGGCGCGACTGGGTGATCGGCGCGTTCGCCTCGGACCTCCCCTTCGACCGCTTCACGATCGAGCAACTGGCCGGCGACCTGCTGCCGGAACCGACGCGCGCGCAGCTCGTCGCCACCGGTTTCCACCGCAACACGCTGACCAACGAGGAGGGCGGCACCGACGACGAGGAATTCCGCGTCGCGGCCGTCGTCGACCGCGCCAACACGACCGCGCAGCTGTGGCTCGGCTCGACGCTCGCCTGCGCGCAGTGCCACGACCACAAGTACGACCCCTTCTCGCAGCGCGAGTACTACGAGTTCTACGCGTTCTTCGACCAGACCGAGGACGGCGGCAAGCAACTCGAACCGCTGCTCGAGGTCGCCGACGACGAGCACGTGCACGCGGAGGAGCGGCTGCGCGCCGCGCTGGCCGAAACCGAGGCCGGGCTCGCGCGCGCCGCGGACGCGATCGACGCGCGGCAGCAGGCCTGGGAGCTGCGGGCGCGCGCCGAGCTGGGTCCGGAACCGGTCTGGCGGCCGCTCGAGCCTCATGCTGTGAACACCGCGAGCGGTGCACGCGCGCTCGGCCAGTTGGACGCGCACGTGCTGATCGGAGGCGAGTTGCCCGATCGCGACACGTATCGCATCGAGTTCAGCGCCTCGGAGAGCGTGCGTGCGCTGCGGATCGAGGCGCTCCCCAACGCCGCGTTCCCGCAGGGAGGCGCGTCGCGCTCGGACAACGCGAACTTCGCGCTGAGCGAGGTCCGGCTCGAGCGCGACGGCGCGTCGTCGGCGCGCTTCACGCGCGCCGATGCCGATCGCCGGCAGGCCGGCGCGAATTCGAGCCCGGCCAACGCGATCGACGGCGCCGCGGATACGCACTGGATCGTCGACGGCGCGGCTCCGGCCGCGCTGATCCTCGTGCTCGACGAGGCACTGCCGGCGAGCAGCTTCGGGCATGTGCTGGTGCTCGAATTCCAGTCCGATTGGCCGCGGCACCAGCTCGGCTCGTTCCGCGTCCTCGCCAGCGCGGACGAGACGCTGGCCTCGACGCTGCCGCAGGGCCCGGATGGCTATCCGTGGCAGGTGCGCACCGCGCTGCGCACGCCCGTCGAGACGCTCGGCGACGAGCAGCGCGAGCTGGTGCGCGCCGATTTCCGCACGCGCGTCGATGCACAGGCGCGCGAGCTGGTCGCGCGCATCGATGCCGCGCGCGAAGCGCTCGACACGCACCGCGCGAGTGTGCCGCGCACGCCGATCCTGCGCCGGCGCGCACAGCCGCGCACGACGCACGTGCACGCCAAGGGCAGCTTCCTCTCGCCGCTGGAAGAGGTGCGACCGGACGTCCCGGCGGTGTTCCCGCCGTTGGAGGCCGACGCGCCGCGCGATCGCCTCGGTCTCGCGCGCTGGCTGGTCGCGCGCGAGAACCCGCTCACGGCGCGTGTGATCGCGAACCGCCTGTGGGAGCGCCTGTTCGGCCGCGGCCTCGTCGCGACGCTGGACGACTTCGGCACGCGCGGCGATCCGCCGACCCACCCGGAACTGCTCGACCACCTCGCGCTGCGGCTCGTCGAGCTCGGCTGGAGCCTCCAGGCCTTCCAGCGCGAGCTGCTGCTGTCCTCGACCTACGCGCAGACCTCCTGCGCGCCGCGAGAGGCCTACGAGCTCGATCCAGACAACGCCTGGCTCGCTCGCGCGAGCCGGCCGCGCCTGGAGATCGAGACGCTGCGCGACCAGGCCCTTGCGCTGTCGGGCCTGCTTTTCGAGCGCGTCGGCGGCCCGAGCGTGCGACCGCCGCAGCCGACCGGCGTCGAGCAGCACGTCTACTCGGACGATGCGTGGGTCGATGCGCAGGGTCCGGACCGCCACCGGCGCGGGCTGTACACGTTCTGGAAGCGCAGCTCGCCCTACGGGACCTTTGCGACCTTCGACGCACCGAGCCGCGAGCTCGCGTGCACGCGGCGCGCACGCACGAACACGCCGCTGCAGGCGCTCGCGCTGCTCAACGATCCGGCCTTCGACGAGTGCGCGCGCGCGCTCGGCCGGCGCCTGCTCGAGCGGGCCGGCGACGATCGCGCCCGGCTCGCCGCCGGATTCCGCCTCGCGACGGCGCGCGCGCCGAGCGCCGAGGAGCTCGAACGGCTCGTCGAGCAGCTCGCGGCCGAGCTCCACGACCTCCGCGAGCTCGCCGAGCCCGAACGCGAGCCCGCGGCCTGGGCACGTGTCGCCACCGTGCTGCTCAACCTGGACGAGGCGCAATGCCGGAACTGATCCCCTCGCCCGACTGGAGACCGACGCGGCGCGCGCTGCTCGCCGGCGGCGGAGTGTCGCTCGCGTCGCTGGCGCTCGCCGAGCTCTTGCGCGCGGAGCAGACCCCGGTGTCAGGCGCCGGTCCGCATCACGCACCCAAGGCCAAGCGGGTCGTCTACCTGCACATGGCCGGCGCGCCGAGCCAGCTCGACCTGTTCGACCCCAAGCCGAAGCTCGCGGAACTCGACGGCCAGGACTGCCCGGCGAGCTACCTCTCCGGCGAGCGTTTCGCGTTCATCAAGGGCACGCCGAAGATCCTCGGTTCGCCGCACGCGTTTGCGCGCGAGGCGCGCACCGGGTTCGACTTCTCGGCGCTGGTGCCCGGCCTCTCGTCGGTGGCGGACAAACTGTGCGTCGTCCGCTCGATGCGCACCACGCAGTTCAACCACGTGCCGGCGCAGATCCTGATGCAGACCGGCCACTTCCGCATGGGCCGGCCGAGCTTCGGCGCATGGACGAGCTACGGCCTGGGCGCGCTCGCGAGCGACCTGCCGAGCTTCGTCGTGCTGACCTCGGGGCGCTACGGGCCGGACGCCGGCGCATCGCTTTGGGGCGCGGGCTTCCTGCCGGGCGTGCACCAGGGCGTGCGCTTCCTGTCGCACGGCGACCCGGTGCTGCACCTTGCGGATCCCGAGGGCTGCGACCGCGACGACCGCCGCCGCACGCTCGATGCGATCGGCGATCTCAACCGGCTCGCGGCGCGCGAACGCGGCGACCCCGAGATCGAGACGCGCATCGCACAGTACGAACTCGCGTACCGGATGCAGGCCTCGGTGCCGGAGCTGGTCGACTTCGGATCCGAACCCGCGCACGTGCTCGAGCGCTACGGCGCCAAGGCCGACGAGCCGTCCTTCGCGCGCAACTGCGTGCTCGCCCGGCGGCTGCTCGAGCAGGGCGTGCGCTTCGTGCAGCTCTACCACTGGGGTTGGGACAGCCACGGCACGAGCCCGGGCGACGACATCGTCACCTCGCTGCCGCAACGCTGCCAGGAGTGCGACCGCCCCTCGGCCGCGCTGCTCGCCGAGCTCGATGAACGCGGGCTGCTCGAGGACACGCTCTTCGTGTGGGGGGGCGAGTTCGGCCGCACGCCGATGAACGAGGCGCGCGATGGTTCCAAGTTCCTGGGACGCGACCACCACCCGCACGCGTTCACGATGTTGCTGGCCGGCGGCGGGTTGAAACGCGGCTTCCGGCTCGGGGCGACGGACGAGCTCGGGTACTTCGTCAGCGAGGATCCGGTCACGCCCTTCGACCTCAACGCGACGCTGCTCCACCTGCTCGGGTTCGACCACGAGCGGCTCACCTACCGCTTCCAGGGCCGCGACTTCCGCTTGACGGACGTCGAGGGCGCGGTGTTGGCGAAGCTGCTCGCCTAGGAGCCGGCTAGGGCACCGACAGCAGCAGCGCGTTGGTGAGCGCCACGCCCTGCGGCGCCGCCGCGTCCACGACGCCGACCTGCGCGCGCAGTTGGGTGCCGCTCGGCAATTGCGAGGTGAACACGACGACCTGCTTGGCCGCTCCCTTCGCGTTGGTCACGAGCGGCAGCACGAATTCCGCGCTCGGCACGAGCACACCGCCGAAGAGCGGCAGGTTCGCGGCCGAGAAGCCCACGACGAAGGCGCCGAAGCTGCTCGCGCGTGCCCGGCTCAGCGACAGGCTGAACTGCTTGCCCACGCCGAAGGAGCCCCATGCGTTCAGCACCGGCAGCTTCGGACCGCCGAATGCGCCTCCGAGATCCTGGACGGGCTTGAGCGAGCGCAATGCGAACAATGCGTTGACGTGACCGCTGCCGAGTTGTCCGGCGAAACCAGGATTGAGTGCATCCACCGAGACGGCACTCTCCTTCAGCAGGTCGAGCAAGTCGTCGGTCGACAGCTTCGGCGCCTCCGACAGGGCCAGCGCGGCGACGCCGACGACGTTCGGACTTGCGAAGGATGTGCCGCTGCTGAGCGTCGAGTTACCGCCGGTGGTCACCACCGGCACGTCGGTCCCGCCAGCGGACAGATCGACCCATGCGCCGTAGTTCGAGGCCTGGCCGAAGCCCCAGCTGCTCCGATTCCCGTTCGAATCGATCGCGGCCACCGCGATCACGCCCTCGGTCATCGGCGGCCACGCGGTGGTCGTGTTCGCGTTGCCCGCGGCGAAGACGACGTGCACGCCGTTGTCGAGCGCGTACTGCACGGCGTCCTGCTGCGCCTGGAATGGCGAGGTCGCATTGGTCCACGAGTTGTTCAGGATCACGCAGCCGGCATCGACGCAGTACTCGATCGCGACGGCCGCCGAGAGCGCCCCGGCCCACGGACCGCAGCACGGATAGCCGCCGCCGGCATTGAAGGTCTTCGGCGCGAGGATCTTCACGCCCGAGGCGACTCCGGCAATCAGGTTCGCGTTGTCCGAGCGCGCGGCGATGACCGAGGAGGTCTGCGTGCCGTGCGGGTGATCCGAGTAGGACACCGAGTCGTTGTTCACGAAGTCCCACCCGTTCAGATCGTCGATGAGTCCATTGCCGTCATCGTCGAGCCCGTTGGCGAGCTCGTTGGGATTCGTCCAGATCACATTGGCGAATTCGGGACCGGAGAACTGGGTGTCATAGCCGGTGTCGATCACGCCGACGAGCAGCCCATCGGCCTCGTAGGTTCCGCGCAGCGTCCACGCCTCGAGCACGTCCATGTCGACGTCATTGCCCTGGCCCAGCGGCCACTGCGTCGAGTAGAGCGGGTCACTGGGCGGCTGCGGCGGCGTCCCGGCCAGCGCAAGGCCCGTGTTCACGCGCTCGGCGTACTCGATCTCGGGCGCAGCCCGCAGGTGCGCGACCGCGGCGTCCTCCGTTCCCGCCGCGACCTCGCAGGTGAACCAGCGCGCGAGGCCGACCTGGTCGTCGAGCTTGGGCGGCAGGAAGAGCGCGCGGTGGCTGGCCGGATCGCCCAGCCCACTCACCTGCGCGCCGTCGGCACCCGCGCGCAACTTGTACGCGATGCGGCCGGGGATCCACTCGCGCTCGCCCAGCGGGGCGGAAGCGGCGACGAGCGAGGACGCGAACAGGCAGAACGTGCTGAGCATGGAGGAACTCCGGGGAGAGCCGAGGAGTTCCAAGCCTAGCACGGCGTCGGCGGAGCCGGGACCTGCCCGACTCCGCCGTGCGCGCCGGCCGGCGCTACTTCGCGAGCGCCTTGACGGCCTTCTTCAACTGCGCGGTCCGGTTGGTCTTCTCCCAAGCGAACTGCGAACGGCCGAAGTGCCCGTGGTACGCGGTGGCGGAGTAGATCGGCTTCTTGAGGCCCAGATCCTTGATGAGCGCGGCCGGGCGCAGGTCGAACACCTGCTCGACAGCCTGCGTCAGCACGTGATCGGGGACCTTGCCGGTACCGAAGGTGTCGACGCGGATCGACAGCGGCTTGGCCACTCCGATCGCGTAGCTGACCTGGATCTCGGCACGGTGCGCGAGACCTGCCGCGACGACGTTCTTCGCGACCCAGCGCGCCGCGTAGGCCGCCGAGCGGTCGACCTTGGACGGGTCCTTGCCCGAGAACGCGCCGCCGCCGTGCCGGCCCATGCCGCCGTAGGTGTCGACGATGATCTTGCGGCCGGTCAGGCCGCAGTCGCCGTGCGGGCCGCCGAGCACGAAGCGCCCGGTCGGGTTGATGTGGTAGATCGTCTTCGCGTCGAGGTACTTGGCCGGGATGACGGCCTTGATGCACTTCTCGATGACTTCCTTGACGATCGTCGCGTGCGGGACCTCGGGGCCGTGCTGGGTCGAGATCACGACCGTGTGCACGCGCACCGGCTCGTTGTCCTCGTACTCGATCGTCAGCTGGCTCTTCGAGTCGGGGCGCAGCCACTTGAGCACGCCCTGCTCGCGCAGCTCGGCGAGCTTCTCGACGAGGCGGTGCGCGTAGTAGATCGGGAACGGCATCAGCTCCGGCGTCTCGTTGACAGCGAAGCCGAACATCAGGCCCTGGTCGCCGGCGCCCTGCTCCTTGTGCAGACCCTCGCCCTCGCTGACACCCTGGCTGATGTCGGGTGACTGGCGATCGAGCGTGACCATCACCGCGCAGGTGTCGCCGTTGATGCCGAAGGCATCGCTGGTGTAGCCGATGCGCTTGATCGTGTCGCGCGCGATCTGCGCGTAGTTGAGCTGCGCCTTGGTCGTGATCTCGCCCGCGACGACGCACAGGCCGGTCGTGACCAGCGTCTCGCAGGCGACGCGCGAATTCGGGTCGGCCTTCAGGCACGCGTCGAGGACGGCGTCGGAGACCTGGTCGGCCACCTTGTCGGGGTGGCCCATCGAAACGGATTCGGAAGTGAAGAGGTGGCGGACCATGGAGAGCGGGAGTCTTGGGTATTGCGCCCGGCGACGGCCGGTGCGGATCGGGGTCGGGGAGGGAAGGGTCGTGAATCGGTCGCAGGCGGGAAGAACCGCACAAGGATAGCAGGAGAAGCGGCCTGTCCGATGCGCGTCTTCGGGGTGCAGGCCGCGCAGTTCTTTCCGCTCCGGCCGCAAAGCGGCCCTGGCGGACGATCCACGCGCCGCCGCCGCCCTGGAGGGCAGGCCGCGCGCGGCCGCGCTCATGGCTCGCGCTTGGCGAGGCAGGTCGCCTCGAGCGCCGCGGCGGTCAGGGCCGTCGCGCCCTTCTGTCGTTCGACCGCCGCGAGCGCCGCCTCCCCCATGCGCGCGCACAAGGTCGCATTGCGCAGCAGGCGGCCGAGCGCCTCGGACAGCTTGCGCGCGTCGAGCAATTGCACGGCCGCGTTCGCGTCGAGCAGCAGGCGCGCCTCCTGTCGGAAGTTGTGCATGTGCGGCCCGAACACGACCGGCAGTCCCTGCGCCGCCGGTTCGAGCACGTTCTGTCCGCCGTGCGGCACGAGGCTGCCGCCGACGAAGACGACGTCCGCCAGCGCATACACGCGCTCGAGTTCGCCGATCGTGTCGACGATCACCGGCTGGCACGGGTCGGGTGCGACGGTGCCGGCGCGCAGCTCGGTCAGGCGCTGCACCGCGACACCGGCGGCGCGGAGCTCCTCGACCAGCGCGGCACAGCGCGGCGGATGACGCGGCACGAGCACGAGCCGCGCCAGCGGCGCCTGGGCGCGCCAGGCCTCAACGACCGCCAATTCCTCGCTCGCGTGCGTGCTGCCCGCCACCAGCACCTGCTGATCGCGCCCGGGGCCGATCAGTCGGCGCAGTTCGGGGCCGGGATCCTGCCGCCCGACGTGCAGCCCATCGGCCTTGAGATTGCCGGTCAACACGAGCCGGCGCGGATCCGCGCCCAGATCGAGGAAGCGCCGCGCATAGGACTCGTCCTGCACGCAAAACAGCGAGATGCGCGCGAACTCCGGCAGCAGGTGCCGGAACCAGCGGTAGCGCGCGTGGCTGCGATCGGTGATGCGGCCATTGACCACCGCGATCGGGATGCCGGCGCGGTTGGACTCGCGCAGGAAGTTCGGCCAGATCTCGAGCTCGACCAGGATCACGCAGCGCGGGCCGAGCGCGCGCAGGAACGCGCGCACGACCCACGACAAGTCGATCGGGAAGCGCACCAGCGTGTGCTCCGGGAACAGCGAGTGAGCGACTTGCATGCCGGTGTCGGTCGTCGCGCTGATCACGATCTCGTGGTCGGGGTGCCGCGCCGCGAGTTCGCGCACCAGCGGCACGGCGCCCTTGATCTCGCCAACCGAGACGCCGTGCACGAGCAGGCGCGGCCGATTCGTGCGCGGCCGCGGTGTGCGCAGTCGCTCGCGCAGCATGTTCGTGAAGCCCTTCCTGCGCAGGGCAGACCACACGAGCCACGGCGAACCGAGGACGGCCGCCAGCAACCACAGGGCGTCGTAGAGCAGGTAGGGCAGCGCCCCGAGCGGCCCGGGCGATGGATCGCTCCGCAGCGGCGCGGCGAGTTCGGGGAGCACGATCGGCGGGCGACCTGGGCCGGGACCGTCGCTCATGGCCTGGTGGCGCCGAGACTCAGACGCGGGCCGAGGCCGGCGGCCGCGGCGGCGGACGCTGCGAGGGCGGCGGTCCGACCTCGAGGCGCAGGATCACGCTGGCGACCTGATCCTCGACCGCGGCGAACAGCTTCTGGAACAGCTCGAAGGCTTCCTTCTTGTACTCGTTCTTGGGGTCGCGCTGCGCGTAGCCGCGCAGGCCTATGCCCTGCTTGAGCGCGTCGATCGCGTGCAAGTGATCCTTCCAGCGGGAATCGAGCGCGGTCAGCAGCACGTAGCGTTCGACCTGGCGCATCAGATCGGCACCCAGGTCGGTCTCGCGCCGCGCGTAGGCCTCGTTGAGCGCATCGAGCGCCGGCTGCAGATTGGGCTCCTTCGCGGTCGCGGCGGCACAGGTCTGGGCCGGCGCCTCGACGCCGAAGGTGCGCTGGAACCAGCCGCCGAAACCGGCCGCATCGCCGCTGAAGATCGCGGCGTTGCGATTGAGCGAACCGCCGACCATCTCGTCGACGCGTTCGCGCGTGCCCTTGCCCTCCAGCACGTCCTGGCGCACGCCGTAGATCGTCTTGCGCTGTTGATCCATCACCTCGTCGTACTCGAGCAGGTGCTTGCGGATCTCGAAGTGGTAGTCCTCGACCTTCTTCTGCGCGCGGCGGATCGCGTTCGACACCATGCGCGACTCGATCGGCACGTCCTCGGTCATGCCGAGCTTCAGCATCGCGTTCTTGACCCAGTCCTTGTAGAAGCGACGCATCAGGTCGTCTTCCAGCGACAGGTAGAAACGCGACGTGCCGGGGTCGCCCTGGCGGCCGGAGCGGCCGCGCAATTGATTGTCGATGCGGCGCGCCTCGTGGCGCTCGGTGCCCAGCACGTACAGGCCGCCGAGCGCCTTGACCTCGGCCTCGTCCTTGTCGCACTGCGCGCGCACCTCGGCGCGGATCGCGTCGATCTCGGCGAGCTTGTCGGGCTGGCCCTCGAACAGCCCGGCCTTCTCGAGCGCCTGGCGCAGCCGGAATTCGAAGTTGCCGCCGAGCTTGATGTCCGTGCCGCGACCGGCCATGTTCGTCGAGACGGTCACCGCGCCCTTCTCGCCGGCCTTGGCGACGATGCTGGCCTCGCGCTCGTGGTTCTTGGCGTTCAGCACCTCGTGCGGGATGCCGGCCTCCTTGAGGATCTTGGACAGGTGCTCGGACTTCTCGATCGAGGTCGTGCCGATCAGCAGCGGCTGTCCCTCGTCGTGCGCGCGCCGCACTTCCTTGGTGATCGAGCGCCATTTCTCGGCCTCGGTCCGGTAGACCACGTCGTCGGCGTCGTCGCGCACGACCGGCCGGTGCGTCGGCACCGAAACGACGTCGAGCTTGTAGATCTTGAGGAACTCGCCCGCCTCGGTCATGGCCGTGCCGGTCATGCCCGCGAGCTTCTTGTACATCCGGAAGTAGTTCTGGAATGTGATCGTCGCCAGCGTCTGGTTCTCCTGGCGGATCTCGAGTCCTTCCTTCGTCTCGACCGCCTGGTGCAGGCCGTCGGACCAGCGCCGTCCGGTCATCTTCCGGCCGGTGAACTCGTCGACGATGATCACCTCGCCTTCCTCGACGACGTACTCGGTGTCGCGCTTGTACAGGTGGTGCGCGCGCAGCGCGTTCTCGATGTAGTGCGGCCAGTCCTCGTTGCCGGCCGTGTAGAAGGACTCGACGCCGACGAGCTTCTCGGCGCGCTCGATGCCGGCCTCGAGCAGCGACACGGCGCGCTCCTTCTCCTTGACCTCGAAGTGGGTGCCGACTTCCAGCCGGCGCGCGACCTGGTCGGCGACGCGGTACTTGTCGGGGGCGTCTTCCGCCGGCCCGGAGATGATCAGCGGCGTGCGCGCCTCGTCCACCAGGATCGAGTCGACCTCGTCGACGATCGCGAAGGTCAGCTCGCGCTGCACCTGCTCGGCGACGCGATTCTTCATGTTGTCGCGCAGGTAGTCGAAGCCGAACTCGTTGTTCGTGCCGTAGACGATGTCGCAGGCGTAGACCGGCACGCGCTCGACGGCGCTCATGTCGGATTGGATGAAGCCGCAGGACACGCCCAGGTAGTCGTAGATCGGCCCCATCCACGACGCGTCGCGACGCGCCAGATAGTCGTTGACCGTGACCAGGAAGCAGGACTTGCCGGAAAGCGCGTTCAGGTACAGCGGCAGCGTCGCCACCATCGTCTTGCCTTCACCGGTCATCATCTCGGCGATCGCGCCGCGGTGCAGCACGATGCCGCCGACGAGTTGCACGTCGTAGTGGCGCAGGCCCAGCGTCCGGCGGGCCGCCTCGCGCGTCAGCGCGAAGGCATCGGGCAGGATCGCCTCGAGATCGGTCTTGCCGGCGGCGATGTCGGCCTTCCACTGGGCGGTCTGCGCGTGGAATTGCTCGGCCGACAGGCCCTTGGCCCAGGGCTCCAATTCGTTGGTGCGCTGCACCAGCGGGGCCAGACCGCGCACCAGCCGCTCGTTGCGGGATCCGAACCAGTCCTTCAGCCGCAGCCCCAGCCCCTCGCCGAGGCTGAGCAGCTTGTCTTGCAGATTGTCCCAGTCCATGGAGAGTCGAGGCGCAACGGGGGCGAACGACGGGGCCGGGGATCCCCGATGCCCCCGCTCGCGAAGGGCAGACAGTATCGACTCCGCGCTGGCCCGATGGAAGCCTCTAGCCCGGCGCGGGGCCCGCGCCCGGGCGCCGCACCAGACGCTCCAGCAACGCACACAAGACCTGTCTCGGGTACGGTTTGCGCAACAGGCCGCAGGCGCTGGGCAGGCGCGAGATCTCGATGTCGGACGCGGTCGCGACCAGCACGGGCAAGCCCGCCAACCCCAGGTCCGCGCGGATGCGCCGCAACACCTCCTGACCATCGAAACCCGGCATTTCGCAGTCGAGCAGCACCAGCTCGGGGCGCGGCTCGCGTGCCAGGCGCTCCAGCGCACTCGGGCCGTCGTGGGCCAGCTCGACCTCGTAGCCGCGCGTCTCCAGCAGCACCTTCAGACCGCGCGCGACCTGCTCCTCGTCGTCGACGATCAGCAGGCGCACCGGTGCGCCGGCAGCGCCGCCGGCGGCGGCCTCGCCGCTGGCGACGCGCGCCGCCTGCTCGCGCATGGCGATCTCCTGCATCAACAGCCGCAGGTCCTCGAAGGTCGGCAGGCCGGCCTGCTCCCAATCGGACTCGATGGCGCGCTTGAGCTTGCGGTTGTAGGCCTTGAGCTCCTCCCAGGCCATGTAGTCCGGCGCGTTCGGCCGCACGGCCAGGTTGTCGTGCGTGTCGACGCAGAAGAAGTACTCGCCCTCGACGAGGTGCTCCTGCACGACGAACTTCATGAACGGGTAGCGCACATTGCCCAGGCGCAGCGCGTAGCGCGCGCAGGCATCGGTTGAATTGCTCGCTTCGCGCTCGAACAGCGCGAGCGCCTGCTGCGGCGTCTGCACCGCCTCCAGCGCGGCGATCGGCGCGGCGCGCGGTCGCACCGGCCCGCCTTCGGGCCAGGCGTGCCGGTTGTACAGCGCGATCGCCATGCGCAGGTGCACCGGGGAGAGCCGCTCGAGGCGCATGGCTGGTTCCTCCGCGCGCGGCGCCTAGGCGCCGGCGACGGTCGCCGCGCGCACCGGCCGCGGCCCCAGCCCGTCACGCAGGGTGCCGATCAGACAACCCACGTCGTCGACGCGGGCCGCATCGAGCAGCGCGGCGATCTCTCCGGGCAGGCGCGCCAGCGCGCCGGGATCGGCGAAGGACCAGGTGCCGACCTGCACCGCCGTGCAGCCGGCGACGAGGAACTCGAGCACGTCGGCCGCGCACTGGATGCCGCCGCAGCCGATCACCGGAATCGCCACGGCGCGCGAGCATTCCCACGCGCAGCGCAGCGCGACCGGCTTGATCGGCGGGCCGGAATAGCCGCCTTGCACGGTCGCCAGACCCGCGCTGCGGCTGCGCCAATCGACGGCCATCCCGAGCAGCGTGTTGACCGCGGTCACCGCATCGGCCCCCGCCCCCTCGACCGCGCGCGCCATCTCGCCGATGCGCGCGACGTTCGGCGAGAGCTTGGCCCAGACCGGCTTGCGCGTGCGCGCGCGGACGAGCTCGATCACGCGCGCCGCCGCGACCGGGTCGGTGCCGAAGGGCAGCTTGCCGCCCTGCACGTTCGGGCAGGACAGGTTGACCTCGAACGCGTCGATCGCGTCGCAGGCGTCGAGGCGCTCGGCCAGCTCGGCGAAGTCGCCCGGCGCCTCGCCGCCGATGTTGGTCACGATCCACGTGTCCGCGCTCGCGACGACCGGCACGACGTCGCGCACGTACGCGTCGATGCCGCGGTTCTCCAGGCCGATCGAGTTGAGCAGTCCGCCCGAGGTCTCGCACAGTCGCGGCAGGGGATTGCCCGGGCGCGGGCGCAGCGTGACGGTCTTCGAGACCAGCCCGCCGATGGCGGAAGGCGGGCAGAAGCCCTGCATCTCGAGCCCGTGTCCGAAGGTTCCGGACGCGCTCAGCACGGGATTGCGCAGGGCCAGTGTTCCCAGCGTGACGCGCAGCGAGGCCATCGCTCCGAACTGTAGCTCAGCGGCCGGTCAGCGGCCAGCGGCCGAGGCCGAGTGCCGCGGCTAGGCGCAGCGCTGCAGCGCTTCGCGCGTCTCGAGCGTGCGCACCTCGTCCGCGCTCGCGACGAGACGGCGGCCCTGGCCGTTCTCGATCGTCAACAGATGCACCGGTCCCCCCCACAGCGCGGCCAGGGCCTTGAGGGTCTCACGCGCCTGCGCGAGCTGCAGATCGCGGCCGTCGTGCCGGTGAACGAGCTGCAGCTCACGCTCTCCGGCCTCGTCCACGGCGACCAGCCCGATCTGCGGCAGGCCGCCCCAGGACAGCTCCTGCAGCAGCTTGGCCTTGGCCGCCGCGTAGTCCGGCGGGCCCTCCTGCTCCGGGAGCAGGCGTGCGCCGCCGCAGCTGGCCAGCTCGCGCTCGAGGAACTCCTCGTCGATCAGCGTATCGAGGAGCGTCACGTCGTTGTGCGCGCGGCGCAGCGCGAACAGGTCGAGCCCGCGCCGCTCGGCGGAGCGCCAGCATTCCAGCCCGAGCTTGTACGGGTTGAGCCGCCCCGGCGCGCAGGCCGTCGCACTGGAATGGCAATCGGCGAAGTCGACGATCTCCTCCGCTTCCAGCAGCCCGCCGGTCAGCAGGCGCGAGTGCCAGTAGCTGGCCCAGCCCTCGTTGGCGATCTTGGTCATGCGCTGCGGAGCGAAGTAGTAGGCCTCGCGGCGCAGACATCCCAGCACCTCGCGCTCGAAGGCCTCGAGCGGCGCGCGCTCGAGCAGGAAGCCGAGCACGTCGTAGGTCGGCAGTTCGCTCGTGCCCGCCGTGCCGGCGCCGGCCGCGGCGCCCGCGCGCCATTCGCGCAGCGGCAGGTACGGATCGATCAGCGTCTCGACCGACAGCACGCGATCGACGAAGGTCTCGACGCGCTCCTGCCCGACGCGATCGATCGCGCGGCGCACCTTCGTCGCGTCCGAGGCCAGCGTGTCGAGCATCTTGCGGTCGGTCGGAGCGAACCACAGGTTGTGCTTGAAGAAGTCGGCGTGCCCGAAGACGTGCGCCATCACGAGCTTCTGCTCGAGCAGCGAGTTCGACGACACGAGGTAGGCGTAGGCCGGGTCGTTGTTGACCACGAGCTCGTAGATGCGCGACAGGCCCCAACGATGCCCCTTCTCGAGCCGCTCGTACTCCATGCCGAAGCGCCACGACGGATAGCGCACCGGGAAGCCGCCGTAGGCGGCCACGGCATTGAGCGCGTCGGGCGGCAGCAGTTCGAACTCGACCTCGTAGCCGTCGAGCCCGGCGCGGCGCGCGGCCTCCTCGACGCGCACGGCCTGGTACTTCAACGCGGCGGGCAGGCTGCGCTTGAGATGCATGGCCCTAGCGTCCGCGCCCCAGGAACGCCTTGATCGACTCGGGAATCTCGCTCTTCTCACCGACCGCGGCCGTGACGAGCTTGTCCGCCGACGGCAGCGCCGCGTCGAGGTCCTTCTTGAACTGCCCGGAGCCGTGCGCGCTCTTGACCTGGCCGTAGCAGAACTGGTTCACGCGCGGCAGCAGCTCGTCGCGCAGCAGCGACACACAGCTCTCGGTGTCGCGCGCCGACCAGTTGTCGCCGTCGGAGTAGTGGAACGGGTAGATGTTCCAGTCCTCGGGGCGGTACTGCTCGCGGATCAGCCGCAGGCACAGCTCGTAGGCCGAGCTGATCTTCGTGCCGCCGGACTCGCGCAAGTGGAAGAACGTGTGCTGGTCGACGACCTTGGCGACCGCGTCGTGCACGACGTACACGACCTCCAGGTTGCGATACTGGCTGCGCAGCCAGGTGTCGATCCAGAAGGCCTGGATGCGCACGATCTCCTTCTGCTCGCGGCCCATCGACCCCGAAACGTCCATCATGTGGACGACCACGGCCGAGGAGTCGGGCTTGCGCACGCTCTTCTTGTCGCGGAAGCGCAGATCCTCGCGCTCGGGCCACACGCACGGGCGCGCCGGATCCCATTGACCGCTGGCCAAGGTGCGCTTGAGCGCGTTCTTGAAGCTGCGCCGGAAATGACGCAGCGATTCGGGGCCGTGCACGCGCAGTCCGCTGTAGCGACCGCTCTCGGTCTCCATCGTCTTGTGGCCGCGCGGCTCGATCTTCGGCAGCGCGAGCGCCTCGCCGAGCATCTGCGCGAGGTCGTCGAACTCGACCTCGACCTCCAGGATGTGCAGGCCCGGGTCCTCGCCCGCCTGACCGGAAGCGCTGGCGCGCGCCTTCGCGTCGCCGCTCTCGCCGCTCTCGCCCTGGCCGGCGCCGGAGCCCTCGTCGTTGGAACCGAACACGAAGCGCGGCAGCTCGATCTGCGGCAGCGGAATCGAGACGGAGTGATTGCCGGAGCGGCCGATCAGCTCGCCGGTCGACAGGTAGCGCTTGAGGTCGGTCCGGATGCGACCGCGGACGATCTCACGGAAGCGGGCGCGATCGGCATCGATGCGGAGCATGGGGAAACGGCCGAGGATCGACCATTTCCGGTCCTGACTTGATCGGGCCGTCGCGGGGGCGCGGTGCTAGTGTCCTGTACCCGCGATGCCGCTCTCCCTCTCGCCCGCCGCCCCCGCCCGCCTGCTCGAGTGCCTGCGCGCGCTGCTGCCAGCGTGGAAGCGCAAGACGCTCGAGCAGCGCGTGCGCTCCGGCTGCGTGCGCGTGAACGGCACCGTGGTGCTGCGCCCCGAGGCACCGGTCGCGCCGGGCGACGCGATCGAGCTCGCCGATGCGCCGTTCGAGGTCGAACGGCCGCGCGCGCCCTTCCCCATCCTGCACGACGATGCCGAGCTCGTCGCGATCGACAAGCCGGCCGAGCTGCTGGCCGTCGGCACCGACGAGGGCGGCGAGCGCAACACGCTGGCGCTCTTGCGCGCGCATCTGGGCGCACCGCTGTGGCCGGTGCATCGCCTCGACCGCGAGACGTCGGGCGTGCTCTTGTTCGCCAAGTCGCGCGCGGCGCAACAGGCCGTGCAGGCGGATTGGGAGCACGCGCGGAAGTTCTACCTCGCGATCGTCGAAGGCCGCATCGAGCCCGTCAACGGCACGATCGACGCGCCGCTGTGGGAGGACGCGCGGCTGTTCGTGCACGCCGGCGCGCACCCGGACGCGAAGCCCGCGCGCACGCGTTACCGCACGCTCGAGCGCGGCAGGACGCGCACGTTGCTCGAGGTCGAGCTCGACACCGGCCGCAAGCACCAGATCCGCGTGCACCTCGCGTCGCGCGGCTGTCCGGTCGTCGGCGACGAGCGCTATGGCACGCCCGCCGAGCGACTCGGACTGCACGCGTGGAAGCTCGCGTTGCGCCGGCCGAGCGAACGCAGCGAACTCGTGCTGGAAGCTCCGCCGCCGCGCGCGTTCTCTGCGCTGCTGCGCTGAGCGGGCTGGCTCAGGCCGCTTCGCTCGGGCTCTGCTTCGTCTCGCCGCGCGCGAACAGGTCCGCCACGCGCTGCAGCACGTCCTCGGCGCTCTCGACGTGGTACCCGAACTGCGCGATCAGCCGGTCGCGGATCGCGTCGATCTTGGCCCGCGTCTGCGGGTCGACGACGCTCGAGACGAGGCTGGTGAGCTGGATCGTGTCGCGCCGGTCCTCGAAGAGCTTGAGCTCGAGCGCGCGCCGCAGTCGCTGGTTGGCGCGGTAGTCGAAGGTCTTGCCCTCCAGCGAGAGCGCCCCGATGTAGTTCATCAGCTCGTGGCGGAAGTCGTCCTTGCGCGCCTCGGGGATGTCGATCTTCTGCTCGATCGAGCGCATCAGCCGCTCGTCCGGATCGTGCTGCCGGCCCGTCGCGTCGATGACCTTCTCGCGCGTCGTGTAGGCCTTGACGTTGTCGACGTACTTCGCGCACAGCCGGTCCGAGGATTCGCGGTCGGAGGAGACCGCCGCCTGCACCTCGAGCTTGAGCCGCTCCTCGAGCTCCTCGCGCGCGAGCGCCAGGAGCTGCCCGTAGCGCTTGCGCGTCTCCTCGTTGGAGACCAGCGAGTGGTGGCGCAGACCCTCCTGCAGCGACTCGAGCACGTCGAAGGGCCCGACCCACTCCTTGCCCGACACCAGCGCGGCCGCGATGCGATCCTGCACGTAGCGCGGGCTGATCCCGGACAGGCCCTCGGCGTCGCAGACGTCGCGCATCTCGCGCACCTGCTCGGGCGTGAAGCCCTGGATCGACTCGCCGGCGTACAGCTTGGCCTTCTGCAGGATCGAGAGCGTCGGATGCGTCGGATCGGACAGGCGCGTGAGCACCGCCCACAGCGCGGCCATCTCCAGCGCGTGCGGCGCGACGAACTTGCCGGCCGAGCGACCCTGGTCGAACTGGCGATGGTAGATCTTCGCCTCTTCGACGTGGCTGAGGTTGTACGGGATGTCGATCTTGATCGTGCGGTCCCGGAACGCCTCCATCAGCTCGTTCGAAGCGAGCTTCTTGTACTCGGGCTCGTTGGTGTGACCCAGGATCACCTCGTCGATGTGCGTCTGCGCGAACTTGCGCGGCTTGACGGCGTGCTCCTGGGTCGCGCCGAGCAGGTCGTACAGGAAGGCCACGTCGAGCTTGAGCACCTCGATGAACTCGACCAGGCCGCGGTTGGCGACGTTGAACTCGCCGTCGAAGTTGAAGGCGCGCGGATCCGCATCGGAGCCGTAGTCGGCGATGCGGCGGTAGTTGACGTCGCCGGTCAGCTCCGTGGCATCCTGGTTCTTCTCGTCCTTGGGCTGGAAGGTGCCGATGCCGATGCGGTCGTCCTCCGAGAGGAACAGGCGCTTCACACGCACGTGCTCGACGACCTTGCGCCAATCGCCCGCGTGGCGGTTCATCAGCTCGCGGTACCAGTAGCGGCTGACCGGATCGAGCTCGCCCTCGATGCGGATCGCGTACGCGGTGCGGCGCGCCGCCTGGAAGCGCTGCTCGATCGACTCGCGCGCCTCGCGCGGAAGGAGCAGCAGCGGCTCCTGGTTGGTCGGGGAGGCGATGACCTCGCCGTCGACGTGCCATTCGAAGGTGTAGAGCGCGCCGGCGGGGCTGCGCGAGTAGCTCTCCAGCCCGCGCTTGAGCAGACGCGCGATGGTCGACTTGGCCGCGCCGACCGGGCCGTGCAGCAGCAGGATGCGGCGCTCGGGTCCGAAGCCGTGGGCTCCGGCGCGGATCGTGCGCACGAAGCGGTCGAGCGGTTCGTCGAGCCCGTAGACGGCCTCGCGGCCGCCGTGGAACGGATCGTCGAAGATGCGCCAGCGCGGCGACTGGCCGGCGCGCCCCGCGGTCTTGCAACCGTGGCTCTCCAGCATGTCGAGTAGCCGCTGCCAGGCGTTGCGCGCGATGCGCGGATCGCCCTCGACGAGTTCCAGATACTCGGCGAAGCTGCCGCGCCACGCCTGCGCAGCGTGCAGCGATGGATCGGCGTGGCGGGCGGCGAGATCGAGCAGGGAGTCCGGGGTGTCGTCCATCGGGGAAAGCGCGGTCGGCTTGGAGCTGGGATGCCGCCGCCCTTTTCGGCCGGAGCCGGCGCATACGTGAGTGTTTGGGGCACGGCCGCCCTAAGATGACCGTCATGAGCCTGCGCCTCCTGATCGCCGCGGTGTGTTATTCCGCCGTAGCCACCGGCCTGATCGCGTGTGACGCGGCCTCCGGCAAGGCCTCCGGGCAAGGCGCCGCCGCGGCCCTGCCGGCACAGCCTTTCGACGCGCAGCGCGCCTGGACGCACCTGGAGCGGCAGGTTGCGCTGGGACCGCGGCCTGCGGGATCGCCGGCCAACGACAAGCTGAAGACCTATCTCGAGGACGAGCTGCGCGCGCTCGGCCTGACCCCGGTGCGCGAGACCTTCCGCGCGAAGACGCCGGTCGACGAGACGAATTTCGGCAATGTCTACGCGGATATCGAGGCCGCGCCGCGCACGGACGGCAAGCCCGCGCCGATGCTGATCCTGGGCTCGCACTTCGACACCAAGCGCTACGACCGCTTCGAGTTCGTCGGGGCCAACGATGGCGGTTCGAGCACGGCCGTGCTGCTCGAGCTGGCGCGCCTGCTCGCGCCCGGCGCCGGCAAGCGTGATGTCACGTACCGGATCCTGTTCCTCGACGGCGAGGAGGCGGTGCGCGAGGAGTGGCTGGGCGACGACAACTGCTACGGCTCGCGCCACCACGCCAAGGCGCTCGAAAAGGCCGGCATCGTGCCGCGCGTCAAGGCCTTCGTGCTGATGGACCTGGTCGGCGACAAGGACCTGCGCCTGCAGACCGAGAGCTACAGCGATCCCGAGCTGCTCGGAATCTTCTTCGGGGCCGCGCGGCGCATCGGGTTGGGCAAGCACGTCGATGGGCCGCGGCTGGAAGTGCGCGACGACCACCTGATGTTCATGAACGTCGGCATCAAGAGCGTGAACCTGATCGACTTCAGCTACGGGCCGGGCAACAAGCATTGGCACCACGAGAGCGATCGCCTCGACCAGTGCTCGAAGGAGAGCCTCGACGCGATCGGCCGCATCGTGCTCGCCGGATTGCCGGAGCTCGAACGCTGGGCCCTGCGCTGAGAATGCGCCCCCACCCGTTGCGTACAATCGCATCCCTCGTGCGCGCCTCCCCCGCGCGCCCCCCCTCTTCATGCGCGATCTCGGCCCGCTCTTCTCCCTGGTGAACCTGGCGCTCGGCATGCGCGGCAAGAAGCACAAGCGCGCCGCGCGGTTCCTGACCGGAGGCTCGCACCCGTTCCTGAACGCCAGCACGCTGCTCGGCGCGGCGGGCCTGGCGGCCGGTTTGTTCGAGACCTACCGGGCGCGCCGCGGGCATGCGGAGGCGCCGCCGCCGGTTCGCCCCGGAACCACCGAGCAGCGCACGGCCGGCCCCGCGCCGGTCCCGACCAGCGCACCCGATCCGCGGCTGCAGCGCCTCGTGCGCCTGACCGTCTCGGCCGCGCGCGCGGACGGCTCGCTCAGCCCGTCCGAGCGCGAGCGCTGCCTGACCGAGGCACGCGCGGGCGGCGTCGAGGAGTTGATGCGCGCCGAGCTGGATCGGCCGCGGCCGCTGGCGGAGATCGTCGCCGGCGTCGAGGATCCGGCCCAGCGGCGCGACTTGTACATGCTCGCCTACTGTGTCGTGCGCGCCGACGAAGGCGTCAGCGGCTCCGAGCGCATCTACCTCGCGCAACTCGCCGCGCTGCTCGGCCTCGATGCCCCGACCAGCGCGGCCATCGAGCGCGACGCGGATGCGCGCATCGATCCAGGCGCCGGGAATTAGGCGCCAGTCCCTCCCCGAACCCGCAAGTTCCTCCAGTCCATCATGGCGAAGCAGTGGTACATGGCCGTCGGCGGCCACCAGATCGGTCCGGTCAGCGAGGACGAGATCCTCACCAACCTCAAGAACGGCTCGATCGCCGAGCAGACGCTGCTGTATGGTCCCGGATTGAGCGAGTGGAAGCCGCTCAAGGACGTGCCGCTCTTCGCGCAGGCGGCCGCGCAGCGCACGACGCCGCCCACGGCGGTCCCCGGCCTGCCCGGCCGGCGCGCGCACGAGATCGATCTGGAGATCTACGGCGAGGACCTGCAATTCGTCGAGGTCACGCTCGATCCGGGCGAGACCGCGATCGCCGAGGCCGGGTCGATGATGTTCATGACGCAGTCGATTCAGATGGAAACGCGCTTCGGCGACGGCAGCCAGGGCGACAAGCGGCCGGGCCTGATGGACGCGGTCCTCGGCGCGGGCAAGCGCCTGCTGACCGGCGAGAGCCTGTTCATGACGTTCTTCACGAACGCCGGCTCGCAGCGCGAGCGCGTCGCCTTCGCGGCTCCCTACCCCGGGCGCATCCTGGCGCTCGACCTGCAGACACTGGGCGGCGAGCTGATCTGCCAGAAGGACTCGTTCCTGTGCGCGGCGCGCGGCGTGTCGATCGGCATCGCGTTCCAGAAGCGCATCGGCGTCGGCCTGTTCGGCGGCGAGGGCTTCATCATGCAGCGGCTGCGCGGCGACGGCCTCGTCTGCGTGCACGCCGGCGGCATGCTGCACTCGCTCGAGCTCAAGGCCGGCGAGTTGCTGAAGGTCGACACCGGCTGCATCGTGGCGATGCAGAACTCGGTCGATTACGACATCCAATTCGTCGGCGGCATCAAGAACACGCTCTTCGGCGGCGAGGGCCTGTTCTTCGCGACGTTGCGCGGGCCGGGCAAGATCTGGCTGCAGTCCCTGCCGTTGTCGCGCCTGGCCGACCGCATCACGAAGGCCGCGCCCGGCAGCGGCTCGCGCCGCGAAGAAGGCTCGATCCTCGGCGGCCTGGGCAACCTGCTCGACGGCGACAGTTGATTTCTTTGCCTTCCCGTCCCGTCGGCCGATAACCTGAGTTCGGAGGACCCCAGGCATGAGCACTCACGACAACCCCTACCGCGCCCCCGCCGTCGACCGCCCGGTTTCCGAGCTTTCCGCCGACGCCCAGGCGTCGTTCCTGACGCGCACCTATGCGCACCTGACCGGCGCGGTGCTGCTGTTCGCCGGACTCGAGTACCTGCTGATGCGCAGCGAGCTCGGCCTGCGGATTGCGCAGGGCATCTTGTCCCTGCCCTGGCTCGTGATCATGGGCGCGTTCATGCTGATCGGCTGGCTGTGCACGCGCACCGCGCACAACGTGCGTTCGGTGCCGCTGCAGTACGCGGCGCTGATCGGCTACGTCGTGATCCAGGCGGTCATCTTCCTGCCGCTCTTGTTCATCTGCGAGTCGCGCGCGCCCGGCGTGATCCGCTCCGCCGGCGTGGCCACGCTGATCGGCTTCACCGGTCTGACCGCGATCGTGTTCTTCACCGGCAAGGACTTCTCGTTCCTGCGCGGGCTGATGCTGTTCGGCGGCCTGCTGGCGCTGGGCGCGATCGTGCTGGCGGCGATCTTCGGGACCGAGCTCGGCACGTGGTTCTCGGTCGCGATGATCGGCTTCGCCGGCGCGTCGGTGCTCTACGACACCTCCGCCGTGCTGCACCACTACCCGCGCGACCGCCACGTCGGCGCGGCGCTCGAGCTGTTCGGTTCGCTGGCGCTGATGTTCTGGTACGTGCTGCGACTCATGTCGCGGCGCTGATCTCCGCTCGGACGCGCGCGAAACGCGCACCGAAGTGCCGCAGCACGGCCGGCTGCTCGACGATGCGGACGCCCGCCACCGAGCCGCGACGCTCGTGCACGCGCCGCACGATCTCGATCACGTAGTCCATGTGGCTCTGCGTGTACGTGCGGCGCGGGACGGCCAGGCGCACGAGTTCGTGGCGCGCCGGGAGTTCCGCGCCCGCAGCATCGCGCCGGGCCAGCATCACGCTGCCGACCTCGCAGGCGCGGATCCCCCCCTCCAGGTACAGCTCCAGCGCCAGCGCCTGGCCGGGATACTCGCGCCATCCGAGTTGGGGCAGGAATCGAGCGGCGTCGAGGAAGATCGCATGCCCGCCGGCCGGCTGAACGACCGGCACACCGGCCGCCGCGAGGCGATCGACGACGTAGCGGATGCTGGCGTGCCGGTAATCGAGATAGTCGGGTTCGAGCACTTCGACCAATCCTTGGGCGATCGCGTCGAGATCTCGACCGGAAAGGCCGCCGTAAGTCGGGAAGCCCTCGGTCACGACCATGCGCGCACGCACCCGCTCGGCCAGCGCGCCGTCGCGCAGCGCCAGGAACCCGCCGATGTTGGCCAATCCGTCCTTCTTCGCGCTCATCGTGCAGCCGTCGACGAGCTCGAACATCGCGCGCGCGATCTCGCGCGGGGTGCGGGCGGCGAGCCCCTCTTCGCGCAGCTTGAGCAGCCACGCGTTCTCCGCGAAGCGGCACGCGTCGAGGAAAAGCGGCTTGCCGTGCCGGCGGCACAGCTGCGAGAGCGCTCGCAGGTTCGCCAGCGACACCGGCTGGCCGCCGCCGGCATTGTTCGTCGCGGTGATCATCACCAGCGGCACGCGCGCGCCGTGCTCGACCAGCGCGCGCTCCAGCGCGACGAGGTCCATGTCGCCCTTGAACGGATGCGAGCTGGCGGTGTCGAGACCTTCGGCACAGGGCAGATCGAGCGCGATCGCGCCGCGATCCTCGATATTGGCGCGCGTGGTGTCGAAATGGGTGTTGCTCGGCACGAGCTGGCCGCGCTGCACGCAGGCGCCGAACAGCAGGAACTCGGCCGCGCGTCCCTGGTGCGTCGGGATCGCGTGCTCGAGGCCGGTCAGCTCGTGCACCGCGTGCTGGAAGCGGTAGTAGCTCTGCGCGCCGGCGTAGGATTCGTCGCCGCGCATCAGCGCCGCCCACTGCTCGCTCGACATCGCGCCGGTGCCGCTGTCGGTGAGCAAGTCGATCAGCACGTCCCGGGCGGGCACGCGGAACAGGTTCGAGCCCGCGCGCTCGAGCACGCGCTCGCGCTCGGCGCGCGAAAGCACGCGGATCGGGTCGACGCACTTGATGCGGAACGGCTCGATGATCGGCAGCGGACGCGCGGTGGCGGGATGCTGGTTCAACACGATTGACCTCCATCGACGACGACGACAGTCCCGGTGATGTGCCGCGCGGACTCCGACAACAGGAACAGGGCCGCTCCGACCACGTCATCCGGGTGGCCGAGATGGCCGAGCGCCGACTCGGCGCGCGAACGCTCGCGCACGTCCTCGGGCAGCCCGGCCGACAGAGCCGTCTCGATCATGCCCGGCGCGAGCGCGTTGACGCGGATGCCGCGGCCGCCGAGCTCGCGCGCTGCCGTGCGCGTCAACGCGATCAGCCCGGCCTTGGAACTGGAGTAGTTGGCCTGGCCGAAGCGGCCGCGCAGGCCGTTGATGGACGCGATCTGCAGCACGCAGCCGCTGCCGCGCGCGCGCATCGACGGCGCGCACAGCTTGAGCACGCGCCAGGCTGCGGTGAGGTTCACGTCGAGCACGTCGCGCCAATCGTCCTCGGTCAGGTTCCAAAGCGCGCGGTCGCGGGTCAGGCCGGCGTTGTTCACCAGCAGGTCCACGCGGCCCTCGGCTGCGAGCACGGCCTGCACGGCTGCTTCGGTGGCGGCCCGATCGCGCAGGTCGACGCGCCGGAACAGCGGTACCTGTCCGGGCGCCAGATCCGTCCACGGCGCGGGCGACTCACAGGCGTCGAGCACGTGCACGCGCGCGCCGGCGCCGGCGAGCGCACGCGCCAGCGCGTGCCCGATGCCGCCGCCGCCCCCGGTCAGGAGCGCGATCTCGCCGCGGAAATCCCAGCTCGCGCGCCCCACGGCCGTACCTAGGACGCCGCCGCCAGGCTTGCCAGGCGCTCCAGCTTGCGCTTGCGCACTTCGCCGAAGATCGCGGCGCCCAGCGCGCCCGCCAGCGGCGAGTCCTCGTGCGTGCACAGCTCGACGTCGAGCTCGCGCTCGGCGACGAGTTCGCGCAGCGCCGCGAACAGGCCCTGGTCGCGCGCCAGCCCGCCGGTGATCACGAGCGTGCCGCTGCAGCGCGCCGCGCGGACGAGCTTGACCAGCCGGTCCGCCATCGACAGATGGATCCCCTTGAGGATGTTCGGCGTCGAGATGCCGCGACTGACCATGTTGATCACGTCGGTCTCGGCCAGCACCGCGCAGATGCTCGACACCTGCTCGGGCCGGTCGGCCTGCCGCGACAGCGCGCCGAGTTCCTCCAGCGAGACGCCGAGGTAGCGGCCGATGTTCTCCAAGAACTGGCCGGAACCGGACGCGCACTGGCTCGTCATCTGGTACTCGAGCACCTTGCCGCGCTCGTCCATCCGGATCACGCGGCCGTGCAACGCGCCGATGTCGAGCACCGCGCGCGCCGCCGGAACCAGCTCCAGTCCGCCGCGCGCGTGTGTCGTCATCGAGTAGAAGTGGCCGGTGCGGAACTCGACGTTCTCCGCCTCGCCGGTCGTGGCGACGTAGGCCACGTCCTGCCGCGTACACCCGGCCTGGGCCAGCGCCGCGCCGTAGCAGGCCGACACGACATCGGCCAGCTCGCGCCCGCGGATGCGATGCACGGCCCGGCCCAGGACCCGGCGCTGCTCGCCCTCGGTCTGCAGCACGATCGCCTTGACCGCGCTCGAGCCCACGTCGATACCGGATGTGATCGTCATGCGCGAGCTCCGCAGGTTTGGTTTTCCGCGTGGGCAGTCGCGTCCTCGCCGTGTTCGGCGCGCAGCGCGAAGAGCGCGGCTCCCAGCGCGCCCGTGAAGATCGAGCCCGGCGAGATGTTGATCTCCTCGATGCCGTAGTTCTCGCGCACCAGCGCGCGCAGCGCCGCGACCGCCGCCGCGTTGTTCGCGACGCCGCCGGTGAACGTGAACTCGCGCCGGACTCCGCCCGATCGCGCCAGCAGCGACATGGCGCGCAGCATGATCGCGCGATGCAGGCCGGCCAGGATGTCCTCGCGCCGATGCCCCATCGCCAGCCGGTCGCGCAGCTCGGCGCCGGCGAACACGGTGCAGGTCGAGTTGATGCGCACCGGGCGCTTGCCGCACAGGGCCAGCGGCCCCAGTTCGTGCAACCCCAGGCCCATCTCGTCGGCGATGTAGCCGAGGTAGCGCCCGCAGCCGGCGGCGCAGCGGTCGTTCATCTGGAACGCCGTCACGAGGCCGCGCTCGTCCACCTGGATGGCTTTGGTGTCCTGGCCGCCGATATCGAGCACTGTGCGCGTTCCTGGGAAGGTCGCATGCGCGCCGAGCCCGTGGCACAGGATCTCCGATCGAATGCACTCGCGCGCGAACGGCAGACGCGCGCGACCGTAGCCGGTCCCGACCACCTGGGCCTCGACCAGCGGCAGCTCGATCGTGCGGCGCACCTCGCGCTCGATGCGCGCGCGCGTCGCGGGCGCGAGGTCCGACCCTTCGCCGGCCAGCTCGAAGGCGCGCAGCAGCTGATCCTCCAGCAGAGACTCGGACGGCTTGCCTTCCAGTTGCAGGATCGATTTGTCGTAGACGCCGAGCAGCGTGTCGTGATCGACCGCTCCGCGCCGCGCGATGCGCTCCGCCTCGCTCGCGTAGGTCGCGCCCGCGATGTCGCGGAAGAAGTCGGAGCGCGGCCGGGCCGTTCCGCGGAACAGCCGATCCGCCTCCAGACCCAGCGCCGCGAAGATCTCGTCGAGCGCCACGACGACCGGACCGGACCGGCCGGCGCCGAGGTGCTCGGCGTGCACGCGGCAGATCGCCTCGAGCTCCGCGAGCAGGCGCAGGTGCTGCGTGCGCCGGAACTCGCGGCGCAACCGCTCCAACAGCGCGGCGGCCAGCTCGGGCGCCGCGCCGCAATCGTCGAAGCCGCGCTGGAAGAGCCGGAAGCGCGCGTCCAGCAGCGCTTCGCTGCGCGCGATCTGGCAGGCCACGTCGTAGTTCGAGCGGCTGTTCGTGATACCGCGGCCGAGCAGTTCGCCGCGCTCGTCCAGCACGACCGACTTGGTCGTCGTGGAGCCCAGGTCGATCCCGACGTAGACCTTCACGGGGCCAGCGCCTCCGCGCGCGCGGCCGGCGCACGTTGCGCCAGCATCTGGAAGTAGGACTCGAGCCGGTTCTTGACGTTGGCCGCGGAGAAGTAGCGCGGATCGACCAGATCGGTCTCGATGAAGGCCCCCGGCACGCCGGTCAGCTCCTCGATCCGGCGCAGCATCGGCAGCTGCCCGGCCGAGAAGGAGTTGCAGCTCTTGACCGAGTTCACCAGGAAGCCGTCGGCCGCATACTCCTTCACGTAGCGCGCGATCATCTCGACGCGCGAAGGCAGGTTCAGGTTCGTGTAGCAGCCCAGGCAGTACTCGGCGAGCGTCTCCAGCGGTCGGTTCGGATCGTGGCGGAATCCGCGGTCGTAGGTGCCGCCGACCTTCGTGTACGTGCTCGCGACGACGACCGCGCGCTCGTCGTAGAACATCTTCCAGAACTCGCGGAAGTGGGTCCAGTTCGGCGGCCCCTCGACGACCAGGCGGAAGCGCTCGTCCTCCAGTTCACCTTCGGGTGTGACCGGACCCAGTCCGCGGCGCATCCGCTCGGCGACCTCCTCGCGCAGTTCGCGGTAGTACTCGATCGCCGCCTGCGTGCCGCGGAACGCGGTGAAGAGCGGGCCGATGTAGTAGACGCCGCCGAAGTACGCATCGATCGGCGACGGCCGGTGCTTGGCCGACTCGAGCACCCAGACGAGGTCTTCCTCGGCGCGCGCGGAGGCGGCCAGGAACCCGGCCAGGCGCCCCTCGTCGTAGCGCTTGCCGGTGATCTGCTCGAGCTTCGGGATCAGCTCGCGCCGCAGTTGCTCGACCACGTACTCGATCATCGACGGCTCGAGCGTGCCGTCGGCCTGATAGGGCACGTGCAGCATCGCGACCGGGCACTTGTAGCGCTCGCGCAGCAGCTCGAACCACTTCATGAACGTGAAGCAGCCGGTGTACGACAGGAGCAGCAGGTCCGGCTCCGGCAGCTTCTCGCCGGTCGGCCCGATGTTGCCCTTGAGCAGCATCCCGATGTCGCACTTCACGTACGTGCAGACGTCCTCGGAATGGCCGTGTCGCTCGGCCTCCGCGATGTACTCGCCGGAGAGCTTGCGCATGCCCGACTGCAGCGCGTTGATCTCCGGGTGCACCGGCAGGCAGTCGAAGGCCAGCAACAGCTCGGTCAGATTGCCGGGCACGAAGGTGTAGACCACCTTGCGGCCGCTCTCCTTCGCGCGCGCCAGCTCGCGGAAGTGCTCCGCGATCATGTCCTTCTGGCGCAGCATCGAGTTCTCCTTCACGACATGCGTCTTCATACGTCCCCCCACAGCTTGATGGCGTCGGCGAAGGTCCCGGCTTGCTCCCGGATCGGCTGCATCTGGCCGGTGTTCTCGGCGTACTTGAGTGCGGTGTGCGCGATGCCCTCGCGGTCGCAGACCGCCTGGAGCATCGGGCGGTCGAGCAGTGCGGGATCGCAGAAACTGGGCGCGGCGAAGATCACCCCCTCGGCGCGCGACTTCCGCACGGCCTGCACCAGTCGCTCGCCCTTTGCGGTCCCGTCGGGCACGTAGCGACTGGCGGTTTCCCCGGTATAGGCGAGGTAGGCGTCCGAGAGCGCGTCGAGCGGATCGCCGTCGTGGCGCGGGAGCTCGCCGAGCCAGCGCAGCACGAGCATGTAATCGTCGTCGACGACCTCGCACCCGGCGCGCTCGAGCGTGCGGATCAGGCCGAGCGGAGGCTGCTCGCAGAAGGCGCCGCACAGCACGACGCGCGCGTCGTCGACCGCGCGCGCAGGGCGCTCTCGCACCGCCTGCAGGAATGAGCGCACGAGCTCGGTGTGCTCGTGGACGTCGAGCTGCATGCCGGCGCGCAGCACGAGGTAGGCCTCACTGGCGCGCACGCGCCACGGCTCCTCGCGGCGCAGCTCGTACAGCTCGCGCACGGCGCGCCGGTTCTCGTCGTAGGCCGCGATCGACGCCCACAGCGTCTCCGCGCCGGGCTCGCGCCCCGACAGCCGGCACAGGTCGCGATAGAGCTCGTCGAG
>Ga0194120_10002965_pt1 | contig 28436 bp, 25 predicted proteins | sample TA2MahCa65mmetaG_FD_148642 | JGI IMG/M metagenome (GOLD analysis project Ga0194120, IMG submission 148642) | Freshwater microbial communities from Lake Tanganyika, Tanzania - TA2015019 Mahale Deep Cast 65m | ecosystem: Environmental > Aquatic > Freshwater > Lake | place: Tanzania: Lake... | reverse complement strand
GAGCCGTTCTGCGTTCTGCATGCGTATCTGCATCCGGCCGCGGAACGCCTCGCCCTCTCACATTTTCAGGATCATCTTGTGTTGGAATCAATCCCGGTTTCAGGATCATCTTGTATTGGAAAATTCTGGGGTGGCACATGTTGGCCAAGTGGCGTATAATGAGTAGCCAGGGGGCTGAATCTGCGCGCTGTTGCTATTGCCGACGCTCTGGGCGGGTCCAAAGTGCTGGGCATGGTCATCCGCAAACCCGATGATCTGGCACGCTTGGTTCGCAAAGGCCTGCCGGCAAACTCCTTGACTTGCCTCGCGGGAAAGTTGCAAATACCTAGTAGCACACTATCCAGCAAGCTTGGCATTCCGCAGCGGACGCTCTCCCGGCGTCTCAGCCGGCGTTCCCTTCTCACTGCGGCCGAATCAGACCGCACCGTTCGCATGGCCAGAGTCTATGCCAATGCCGTCGAGATGATCGGCGATGAAGAAAAGGCCACGGCCTGGCTTCACACTCCCAACCGTGCCCTCGGCGGAGAAAGACCTCTTGATCACCTGGACACCGATGTCGGCGCGCTGATGATCAACGACATTCTTGGCCGCATTGCTTACGGCGTCTACAGTTGATGCGCTTCTGGCGCCATCCGCCGCCATCCGCGGGGAATGGAACATCCTACTGAACCCGGGCCACTCTGATTTCCCCAAAATCGTGTTCCACCCGCCGGAGCGATTTGAGTTCGACGTGCGGATGTTTCGCTAGACTCATTGCTCTGTGCCGCGCCGCCACAACAGGTGAAACAACCTCTCCCAGCCGTTGAGTCGCCGCAGTCTCGTCAAGCTATTACCCGGAACTTCTGCTCCTTGAAGTGGGGTGTCGAAGCAAAACGCCGAGTCAACGCCGCACTCCCGCATCGTTTATGCGTGAGAAGGAGCTGGTCTCCTAATGCCGAGGTTCACCGGTAGAACTCCGCCAGATGCCTGTCGTGATCGTTGCTCACATCGGAGCTGCCAGAACCGTATCGGCCAACCACCGAAATCGCGCGCTCGACCTGCATTTCCCTGTCGGGAAGGCCTCGCTGAGAAATCACTTTTTTGATCCCTTCACGCATAACCGCCCCTACCTCACCACCACCCGCGCCAATCCCGCATTCCCCCCCGAATCATACGCCCGGATCACCACTAACGCCTCCCCTCCAGGCGCCGCATCCAGCCGCAGCACAAAGCTTTCCGTTGCCGAATCGATGATCCCGTCCTCCGGGGCCACCGGCCGCCAAGGACCCGCGTTCACCGAGTACTCGCACGACTTCAGCGGCGACGCTGCATCCACCACCTCAAACCGTACCTCCACCGCCCCGCCCGCACGCGACGGCGCGCCCACCTTCACCACCGGTGGCGTACGGTCAATCAAGATCGGCGCGCTCACCAGCTCCGCCCGCCGCGCTGACGCGGCCGGATTCATCGCCGCATCCGACGCCGTCACCCGGAAATAGTAGCGCCCGTCGGCCAGCGACTCCGCATCAATCGTGTGCGCCGGCTCTGCCAGATGCTCCTTCAGAAGTTTCCACTCCTGCTCCTGCTCGCCACGGAAATGCAACGTGTACTCCAGCCGGTCGCCGTCAGCATCCTCGGCCTGCCAGCTGATGAGAATCTGCTCGTTCGCCGCCCGGGACAGCGGTTGTGACGGCGTCCCCGCTGCCGACGACGCCCCGGTCTCTCCCGTCTCGGTCACCGTGATGGAATACGCGCCGGCCGGAGCGGCAGCATTACCTGTAGCCGTCTTCGGCGCCGCGATCTGCGTGCTCACCTGCACCAGCTTCACCACCGGCGAGCTGTTCTGCGGCAAGTACGCCACCCGCACCGATCCCACCGACGCGCCTCCCGCCACCTCCGCCTTCCATTGAATGAACCGCGCATTCGGACTCGTGATCGCGCTGCCCGCCCCATCGGTGAGTGGCGCCGACCACTCGCTCCAGGTCTTGTCCGGCCGCGCCGTGTTCCCCGTCCGCGTGCGCAGCGCAACCGTGCAGCCCGCACAACTCACCTGTTGCCAGCTCAAACGTCCCCACCGCGCCACCGCGGTTGCATCGTGAACCGGCGACTCGAACTCGCCCTTCTCGCCCGCGCTCTGCCCCAGCCGAAACAGTTTCCCTTCATTCCCGGTAGCTACGAAAACATCGTTGCCGTTGCCGATCAGCCGCAATGCTTCCGACTCCCGCGTTTCGCTCACCAACGTCACCCTGCGCGTTGACTCATCCAGCCGGTAGATGCGCCCCTGCCCGTCGGTCGAAAACAGCAACCCGCCCTGCGACAGCGCGATGTCATAGGCATTCTCTTCTTTCGAACTCCACAGCGTCTCCACGCCATTGTCCGCGCTGATTCTGTAGATCGCCGATTTCTCCACGCCCGGATACTCCACCAGCGGCGCGCCCGCCAACGCCGGAGCCGCTTGCGCCGCCGCAGCCTGCGGTTTCGGCTTGATCTCCACCCCGCCCTGCGCCTCATCCACAACGGTCACCGATGTCGCCGTTGAGGAAACCGTCGTCGTTGATATCGTCGCCGCCGCGCCGGAAACATCCGCGCCCTGCTGCCGCACCAGTGACCCGCCCATCGCCACCACGTAGACAGCCCCGTTCGCCCCCGGAACAATCGCCCGGATCTCCGGCAAGTCCGCATCGTGCAGCACAAACGCCCGGTCCTTCGCCGACACACGGTACACGATCCCGTTCGGCTCGGTCCCCGCTAGCAACTCTTTCCGCGTGTCCAGCGCCAGGCTCGTCACGTGCGATTGCCCGGTCTCATAGTAAAGTTCGCCGGCGCCGGGCCCCGTCACGCGGTAGATCTTGCCCTCGTTCCCCGTGCCCACATACAAGGCGCCATCCGCGGCCACCGCCAACGACCAGACATAAACCGCCTGCGGATCGAAGTACTCCGACACCCGCCCGTTCTCCAGCCGGTACACTTTCCCGTTCGGCGCACTCGCGAAATAGACCACGCCCCGCGCGTCCGCCGTCACCGCGAAGATCTCCGGCTCCGCCGCCGTGAACACCGCCTCGGCCGTTCCGCCCGCCGCCACACGGTACAGCCGCCCCTTATGCCCCGTTCCCAGATACAGCGCCCCGTCCGCCGCGCGCGCCACGCTCCAGATCGCCGGCTGCTCCGACGCCCACACCGTATCCAGCTTCGGCGCAAGACGCAGCCGCCCGTCCGGGTCCACCGACACGCCATGGAACCGCCCTTGGAGGAAATCCTGGTACGTATTCATCTCCCACGCCGTTGGCGTTGCCCCGAACATCGCCGCCGCCAGCGCGCCCGCCGCTACCCATTTCATCTTCATTCCTTGATTTCCACCTGGATGGTCTTCGTACCCGTCACCGCATGCCCGTCGGCCGGCAGCACAATTTCCGCCAATCGCGATGTCCCCGGAACCGCCGTCCCCGTCATCCCTGGCGTGCGCTGCAAGATCAGCGCCAGTGACGGCGGTGGATCCGGCAACAACCGTCCCTGTATCTGGAACCCCGGGTCCTGCCGCCCGATCCGTAGATACGCCGCATCCGATCCGCGCAGCCCGTTCAGAAAACCCAGTAGCTGCGCCGGCGAACCCGCCGGCTTGGTCAACATCTGCTGAAAATCGGCCAGGTTCGCCGCCGTCGCGTCTGCCACCGTGATCAGCAGCGGCCCCGCCACCGCGCCCAACGGCACCGCGTAGGTTGCCTGCCGCCGCACCTCCAGGCCGCCGCTCCCTTCCAGTACAACATTCACCTGAACTGTTTCCCCCGGCCGCACCTGCTGCCGCGACGTCCACACCTGGTCGACATGCAGCTGCCGCTTCTCCTCCACAAACTCCATCTCCAGCCTGATCCGCTCCAGCTTCATCTCCGCGAACCCGCTTTGCAGCGCATAGCTCAGCGGCGCCGCCACCGCCAGCGATCCCGCGATCGAAACCCCTGTATCGGCCGCGAACGTGTTCCGGATCTCCACCGGCGGCAGCCCGCCCTCCCATTCCAGCCTCCCCCGAATGTTCAGCGTTCCTGCGCCCACCGCCCGCTCTGTCGCATCTATCGTCGAGAACACCGCCATCTGCAACAGAAACGGAGTCAGAAACCGGTCCCGCACCACGCGCAGATCATATTGCATCGCCCCACGCCCGCCCTTCACCGCAATCATCACCGGTGTCATCCGTGCATCACGCCCCAGTTCGCCCGACACGCCGCCGCTATGATCCCCCGTGATCGTCCCCATCCACTCCCGTGCCGCCGAAATCTTGAACGAACTTGCCAGGTTAGGTAGCAGCGTCAGCACCTCTGCCCGCGCGAACGGCATCTCTGTTGTACCCGCCGAAATAAATCGATGTCCGAACCCATACACCGTTGTCCCGTCGATATAGGTCAGCGTCCCGTCCGCGCCCACCTGCAAATCGCCGGAGATCAGCTGCACGCTGATCATCGAACCAGGCTCCAACCGCCCCACTTCTCCCATCTGCGGCGCCGGACGCCCGCCCCCCAGCACGCCCTGCCGCGGTTCCAACCCCAGTGACCGCAGCTGCGGCGCGAAATGTTCCAGCGTCCGCTGCGTGAACCCGCCGAAGCTCACCGGTGTCGAAATATCGGTCAGCCTCGTGCCGCCTGCCACGATCTCCGTCCGCTCTGGAAACAGCGCCGCTAACCCCTCAGCCGTATTCGCCCGCGCCACTCTCGGCGCAGCCGCCGCCTGCGGCTTCACCATCTCCTCAATCGGCCGTATCCCCGCGATCGGCTCTTTGGAAAACGGGAATGCGCTCGCCACCGCGCCCAACAGCCGGCCCTCCACATAGACTGGACTCCCGCTCATCCCCTGCATCACCCCAGTCCGCTCAATCGGCCCGCCGGACAGCCTCCCCAGCACTATCGATTGCTTCGGCCCCGCGTTCTCCAGAACTCCGAGGATCTCCACCTGGAACTCCTCCACCTGGCTGCCGGAAAAAACCGAGCGCCCCGTCGCCTTCATCCCCGGCTTCACTTCACGCAGTGGAAAGAACTGCTGGCCCAGCAAACACACCACACCCGCAAGCACACCTGCCACCAGCCGGTTGAGCCTCACCTCTTCATTCTAAGCCCGCCGTCTTCAGAAAACCCGCCGCACCCCGATCGCCGCCTCATATCTGAACTTCGGCGGCTCCCCCCATTGGAAAACTCAGCTTTTCAAAAACGATCCCGGCGCTCATCGCCGCTCAGCCGCCCGGCTCCCTGTCCACCAGCCGCAGCATGCTCAGGTTCACCGTGAATCTCCGCTCATCGGTAGGCACGCTCCACACCGGCGAACACTCCACCTCCACCACGTACTCCTTCGCAGCCGCAACATCCGCCTCCAAAATGAACAATCCTCTCCGCTCCAGCGTCCACGCCCCCGCCGGCGCGCCGTTCACCTTCACCTTCACCTCCACCGGACGCCCCTGCTCGAAGGACTTCTCGTGCGCATGACCGCGTATCCGCAACCGCTGCGGCCCTGCCTTCACCCGTATCAGCCGCGCCGAGGCCCGCTCCGCAATCCAACGGTATTGATTGCCGAACGGCCCCTCCAACTCGTGCCAGCCGTCCAGCAGCCTCGCCGCGTGCGACGGCCGGCTGAAGTCGATCAAATCGTCGCGGTCGCCCGGATACAGCTCCTTCCGCTCCGCCGCCCGTATTAAGTTGTACACGCCGCCCTCATTCTCCGCCTGGTAGCCACACCCCGCGCACACCAGCCTCTCTTGCGCATCCCTCTTCAACCCGCCGTGGCAATCCGGACACCGCAGTAGACTCTCGAACCGTCCCAGATCCGCCTTCACCTCCGCGCTCCCCGCTTTGCAGCACACCGCCGCCAGCGTCCCGCCCAGCAGCCGCGCCGGCAGCCAGTCCGAGTGCATCCGGTCCAGCTTCACCGCCAGATTCCGCACCACCGTCTCCCCCCATCCACGCTGCGGCACGAAGATCTGGTAGCGCTGGTCCACAAAGTGCCGCCGGATCAGCTCATGCCAGTCCTTCAGCCCCATCGTGTGGTTCTGCCTGATCCCGAAACTTTCCTCCTGGTGCGCCCCGATCACATCCTTCACTAAATACCCAAGCAATCCCCAATCGAACAGCTTCCGCTCCCATCCCTTCATCGTGTCGTAATAGGGACACCGGTACAGCCTCAGCGACAGTAGACGCTTGATCGGCTCTTCCGAGAACAGAAACACCCCTCCCGGAGCCAGCGCGCGGCTGATCTCCCGGAACACTGCGTCCAGATCCAGAAACTGGCTCAGCGTCTGATGCGTCATCACGAACCGCAGCGCCCCGTCCCGGAACGGCAGATTCAGCGCGTCGCCAGCCACTCGCACCGGGGCGCGGCTCAGCCCCCAGCGATCCTGCAGCGCGATCCCGTGCCGCAGCGCATCGGCGGAAATATCCAGCGCGAATCCCCCCGCCTCGAACTCATTCGCCAGCATGTAGCTGCTATGCCCCGCGTTCGCGCCCACCTCCAAAAACGGGCTCAACTCCCCGATAAACTCGCGGTGGCTGCGGATGATCGCCCCCCGCCGCTCATTCTCTTCCGCGTATATCCGGAACGCACGCTCCGGCTCCCCCAGCGAGGCGAAATTGTGAAACTCCACCTGCGCGCGCTTTACTGACAGACTCTGCGCTTCCATCCTCTTTACTGCTTCCACTCCCCTTCTTCCAGAATTCTCTCCACCCGGCTCAGGTTCGCCACATTCTCCAGTGGATTGCCGCTCAACAGCCACACGTTCGCCTTCAACCCCGGCGTCAGCGCCCCGGACTCCTCCCACTTGCCTGCCGCCCGCGCCGCGTTCGCCGTCGCCGCCTCAAACACCTCCTGTGCCGTGAACCCCGCTTTTGCCATCGCCTCCCACTCCTGCTTCCCGTTCTTCCCCCCCGCCGCCGCGATCAGCACCCCCAGCCGAGCCAAGCTCAACGCATTCCTCGCCGCAACCTCGCTCCCCTGCTCATGCAGCCGCGGCACGAACACCACACGAAGGTCCCGCAACTGTTGAATGAACTTCTGATCGCACTCCTCGGTGTCGGTGATCATCCCGGCTAGAACCGCCGCCCCTTCTTCCACCAGCTTCTTCGCCTCGGCCAGCGTCGTCACCTTGGGCAACTTCTCCACGTCCGGAATCTCCACCGCCGCCGGTATCAGAAACTTCCCCGAACCATCCACCTTCTCCGTCCCCGCCGGCACCGGGGTCGACGCCTGATCCCCCACCAACCGGATTCGCGATCCCGCTACCACCAGCACCGATCGCGACACCGGAGGCATTCCCGGGTCGATCAGCACCGCCCCGATGATCGCCTTCATCCGCGACTCCTCCGGCGGCTTGCACCCGCCCATCAGCAACAGTAACGTAACAGCCGCGATTCTCTTCACTTCAGCAGCATCTCCAGTCTCAGCCCCCGCAGATCATCTAACAGCAGGTCAGGCTTATGCGCCCCCAGTTCCTCCCGGCTCGACAGCCCGGTCGCCACCGCCACCGACCCCACTCCATTCGCCTTCGCTGCCAGAATGTCGTTCGGATGATCGCCCACCAGCCACACCGGCGTCGCCCCGTTCATCCAACCGCGCGATCGCGCTTCCCGCACCGCGATTCGCACCAATCCCGCCCGCTCCCCCGCCTGCTCAGCAAACGCCCCGAACCGGAAATACTCCTTCAATCCCGCACGCTCCATCTTCTTCCAGCCGATCCGCGACAGGTTCCCCGTCACCAGCCCCGCCGGGATTTCCCGCCGCTTCAGCCGGTAGAGCACGGACCGCACTCCCGGGCAGGTCTTCGCCCGTAAGCTCGCCGGGCACCGCCGCGCGTAAATCCCCTGCGCCTGCTCCACCAGCCTCCTCATCGAGCGCCTCACCAGGCCCATCGACGCTCCCGCATCCAGCAGCATCGTCTCCAGGATCTTCCGGTCCAGCATCCCCTGCACCGGAATGTGGTCGATCCCCGCCTCCAGGCCCGTCACCCGGCGCACCGCTTCCACCAACGCTTCCCGGTGTTGCGGCCCGGCCCGCCGGATTAGCGTGCCGTCGATGTCAAACAGCACCACCGCCGCCGCGCTGCCTTGGGGATTTCCCTGCATTCTCATTTACTATAGCCGCTTATGGAGAAGTACATCGGCAACAAGATCCTGCGCCTCATCCAGGCCAAAACCCGGAAAGCCACCTTCAGGAAGCCACTTTCGTCCTCTTTGACGCCGCTACGCTCAAGGCCTACACAGCCGCCCTCGGTTGACCCGGCCCCTCCGCATAGGCTAAAGTCAGAACTTCGGAACGTAGTAGAGACTTCACCTGATGTTCGGTACGGATGAGGACTAGCACAATACGCCGGAACATTTTCATCGGGTTTTGTTCGCTGACGTTTGGCGTTCTGGCCTCCTGCACCCTGGCGCCCACTCGCGCTCGCTTCATTAACTCCTTCGTTCCCCCTTCGCCAGCACCCCAGCAACAGGCGCCCCTCCCCGAACCTCCGGAAATCGACGACGGCCTCCTCGACAGTCATGAGCCCGTCATGCTCGCCCAGGCCGCCTTGCCGCGCCCCTCCGTCGAGGCCGACATCCGCATCGCCCGCGCCAAGGATCACTTCCAGCGCGGCGCAGACCTGTCCGCTAAGCCCGACGCCGCCCGCGTAGAATTCGACAAAGCCCTGGAGACTCTCCTTTCCGCGCCCGTCAACACCCCCGGCCGCGCCAAGCTCATCACGGAATACCAGAAACTCGTCGAAGCCACTTACCGCATCGAAGTCGACGCCGCCAATCAAAGCGCCCCCGACCAGGAGCCTGCCTTCGACAAGGCCCCGCTCGAGTCCATTCTCGAAATGACCTTCCCGCTCGAGCCCGGCCTGGAAGGCAAGGTCCGCGAGCAACTCCAGGCCACCGTATCCCAACTCCCACTCGAGCTCGCCGATCCCGTCCTGAGCTACATCAATTACTTCTCCGGAACCCGCGGCAGACGCACCCTCGTTTCCGGCTTCCAGCGCGCCGGCCGTTACGCTCCCATGATCCGTCGCATTCTCGACGAGGAAGGCGTGCCACAGGAGATGATCTACCTCGCCCAGGCCGAGTCCGGCTTCCTCCCGCGCGCGGTTTCCCGCAAGAAGGCAACCGGCATGTGGCAGTTCGTTCAGTTCCGCGGCCGCGAATACGGTCTCATGCAGAACGCCCATACCGACGACCGTCTCGACCCCGAAAAAGCAACCCGCGCCGCCGCCCGCCACCTCCGCGATCTCTACACCCAGTTCGGCGACTGGTACCTCGCCGTCGCCGCCTACAACTGCGGGCCGGTCAACGTCGAGCGCGCCGTTCAGCGCACCGGCTACGCCGACTTTTGGCAACTCTACAAGCGCAATGTCCTGCCCCGGGAAACCTCGAATTATCTCCCTATCATCATCGCCATGACCATCATGGCCAAGAACCCGGCTGACTATGACCTCACCGGGGTCGCGCCCGATCCGCCTCTGGAATACGACGACATCACCGTTCCCTCCATCACCCACCTTGCACTCATCGCCGATCTCTCCGGCAAACCTCTGGCCGCCATTCGCGAATTGAACCCCGCCGTTCTCAAGCTTGTTGCCCCCCCCGGCTTTACCGTTCATGTCCCCAAAGGCGCCGCCCATTCCGTGCTCGCCGGCCTCGACGCCATCCCCTCCGAACGCCGCGCGAGTTGGCGCGTACATAAGGTCGGCCCCTCCGACACCCTCACCTCCATTGCCCGCAAGTACAACACAACCGAAAAGTCCCTTCTCGTTGCCAATGGCTCAGCGCCTTTGCAGCCGGAAGCCGGGGACCTCCTCGTCGTTCCCGTCTCCTATCCCGGGCCGGCGGTCGTCGTAAGAAAAGCAGCTGCTAAAAAGACTCCGGTCCGCAGAAAGACCGCCTCCTCCTCGAAAAAGTCCACCTCCAAGACCGCCTCCTCCAAGAAACCGGCCCCCGCCAAACCCTCCTCCAAGCCCTCTCCAGCCAACGCCGTTGCCTCCGGCCCCCGCTCTGCCCCTTCCCAAATCGTCCGCCATAACTAATCCCTTCCTCAAATAGAGTTCGGTACACAAATACTGCTTGCCAACCTTGGAAAAAGCGTTATGCTATGGGGTGACAACGCCCGATAGGAGGCTCACGGAATGCACATCGACCGCCGGCTTTCGCCCGCTGAGGATGATCTCGACGACTTTTCCTTCGACGAAGATCACCTCGAACTGGCAGCCGAGATTAGCGAATACGACCTGGAGGATGACGACGACCTTATGGATACTGCCGCCCCTGCTCCCTTGCCACAGCTGGATGCCACTCCCGCTGATCCCGCTCCCGCTTTAGCGGCCGCTCCGGCCGTAACCGCCCCATCCCCCCAGCCGGCCGCTGCCGCCCCGCCAAGAAAGCCTGCTAAGAAAGCGGCCGCAAAGGCTGCCAACAAGAAGGTGCCGGCCAAGAAGGCTCCCAAGAAAAAGGCCGCCAAGAAGCCAGCCAAGAAGAAAGCCGCCAAGAAGGCTGTCAAGAAAGCCGCTAAGAAAGCGCCCGCCAAGAAAGCCGCTAAGAAAGCGCCCGCCAAGAAAGCCGCCAAGAAAGCGCCCGCCAAGAAAGCCGCCAAAAAGAAGGCGGTGAAGAAAGCCGCCAAGAAGGCTCCAGCCAAGAAAGCCGCCAAAAAGAAAGCCGCTAAGAAGAAATCAGCCAAAAAAGGTAAGAAGCGGTAACCCGCGGCTGGCTCACGGATGCCGGTCCTTGCCCGAGCGCTCCTCCGCCGCATGCGCGGAGGCGCCCAGGCTCATCTGCTGGAGGCCGACGACGGCCATTGCTACGTCGTCAAGTTTAAGAACAACCCCCAACACCGCCGCATCCTCATCAACGAGTGGCTCGGCTCGGAGTTCCTCCGCTATCTCCAGATCACCGCGCCCGAGCCCGCCCTCGTCGAGATCACTAACTCCTTCGCCTCGGCCAACCCGGACCTTCATATTCAAACCGGAACCCGCCGCACTCCCCCGGATCCCGGCCGCCACTTCGGCTCGCGCTACCCAGGTGACCCCGCCCGCGTCGCCATCTTCGACTTTCTTCCCGACGCCCTCCTCGCCAAGGTCGCCAACCTCAACGACTTCCTCGGTGTCTACGTCCTTGACCGCTTCGCCGGCAACGCCGACGCCCGCCAGTGCATCTTCTACCGCGCCCAAGTCGCACATCCGCACTCTGCCGGCCCGGCCTTCATCGCCTCCATGGTCGATCACGGCTTCCTCTTTGACGGCCCGAATTGGAGATTCCCGGACGCACCCCTCCACGGTCTCTACCACCGCCCTTCCGTCTACCGCAGCGTAGCCGCATTGGACGACTTCCAACCCTGGATCGAACGCGTCCGTCATATGCCCGATTATGTCCTTGACTCCGCCATGAAACAGATCCCGCTCGAATGGCTCGACGGCGATCACCAGGAACTCGAACGTCTGCTCGAACGCCTCGCCGCCCGCCGCCACCGCATCCACCACCTTGTCGAAGATGCCTGCGCCGCCGGCAAGGCATTTCCTAACTGGCCAGGATCTCCCCGCTGAGCCGCGCCGCCGTTACAGGGGCCAGCAGGATGCCGTTCCGGAAATGCCCGTACGCCAGCCACACTCGCGTCCCTTCCAGCCTCCTCAGCTCAGGCGTATAGGATCGCGTTGCCGGACGGAACCCCATCCAGCTTTCTTCCGGCCTGCCACCAATCAAACCAGGCAGCAGCGCCGCCGCCCGCTTGTGGATGTCTTCCACCGTCGCCGCATCCACTTTCCTCTCGAACCCCACTTCTTCCTGCGATGTCCCCGCAATCGTCCGTCCGCTCCCCCTTTGCAGTAGGTACGTATGCCCATGCCGCACAATCGGACCCAGGGACCCCGGTTCATGCCGGTACCCCACCAAGTGCCCGCGCACCGGAAACGCCTCCGGAACCGGTAGCGCTTCCTCCTCTCCATGCACCGCAATCTGGCTACTCCAGGCCCCCGACGCCACCACCGCCGCGTCCGCCTCCAACACCCCGTTCGCCTCCGTCGCCACATGCACCACCGCGCCCCGCCCCCGAATTGATAAAACCCGGCACTGCTCCATCACGCGCACGCCACGCGCTGTGCAAACCCTCCTCAAGCTCCGCATTACGTCCACGGGATCCACCACCGCATCCTTCGCGCAATGTACTGCCCCGGCAATTCCGGATCCTCGTAATCCGGGAGCTAGCACCGCCGCCTCGGCCGCCGTTAGTGCCTCTCCCTTCCCCAACACCTCCTCCCCTTCCATCACTATGTCCAGTGCTCCACAAACCCGGTAATCAATCCCCAACCCCGACTCCACGCAAAGCTCCCTTACGAACTCTCCATACCCGGCGTGGCTCAACATCGCCATCTCTCCCCACCCGGACTCGGCCGGAAACTCCGCTCCCGGAGCAAGCATCCCTGCCCCAGCCGCGCTCGCTTCTCCTCCCAGCCTGCCTGCATCCAGCAGCCACACCTCCGCTCCGCCCTGCGACAACCGCCACGCCGCGCTTGCCCCGATTATTCCCGCCCCCGCTATGATCACTCGCATACGGAAGCTTCCATCATACCGGCCCTTGGTTACAATGGTCGGGAATGCATCGCCACCTGCTGCACAACGGCAGCATCCACAAGACCAGCGAAAAACTGCTCACTCCAGGCCAAACCGGATTAATGAACGGCTGGGGCGTCTTCAGCACGATCCGCGTCTTTGACGGCGTCCTGTTTGCCTATGAGCGCCACCACGCCAGGATGCGCAAGGATGCCGCCCTGCTCGGCGTCCCCTTCCCCTTCGACCACGATCAACTCCGCCAGCAACTGATCTCTTTAGTCGAAGCCAACGATGCCTTCAACTCCACCCTCCGCGTCTGCGTCGTCCGCAATCGCGGCGGCCTCTTTGAAGGCGACGGCATCGGCCGCGACGCCGACCTCATCGCCTTCACCACCGATATTCACCGCTGGGGGGATGGCGTCCATCTCACCGTCCAACCACATGGACGCCACGCCGCCTCCGAGTTCACCGGAGCCAAGGTCCTCTCTTGGGCTTTTAACCTCACCTGGCTCGAACGCGCCCGCGCCGCCGGCTTTGATGAAGTCATTCTCCTCAATGAGCACGGACATGTCGCCGAATGCACCTCCGCCAACCTCTTCATCTCCATGCCCGGCGGCGTCTTTACCCCTCCCCTCTCCGCTGGCTGCCTCCCCGGCGTTACTCGCCAACTCCTGCTCGGCCCCGCCCGTCCCCCCTCCCTAACCATCGAAGAGAAAAACCTCTCCCTCGACGACCTCTTCGCAGCCGATTCGGTCTTCATCACTTCCACTACCCGCGAACTCCTCCCCGTCCTCTCCATCAACCGCCGTACCATCAACAATCAAGGCGACGCCCGCCAGATCATGCAGGATTCCTTCTCCCGCCACGCCGACGAATACGTCCGCGCCGCCCCCGTTCGCGCCCGCATGGTCCGTTCGTTGCAGGCTCTGCCCGTACAGGAATAGTCCTACTTTCTTATTTCCTTCGCCCCAAATTCGGCTGTATACTATTGCTGATGATTCGCGGTTGTCCTTCCTGTGGATCAAGGAACCTGCGGCCTTCGCAGAGTATGAATCCCTGGGAAGGGTTTCTCTCCCTGCTTGGCCTCGGACCTATCCGTTGCAGGGATTGTGAGCACCGCTTCTCGGAGGCCTTGCTTTGGCTCCCGGGCATTCACTATGCCCGCTGCCCGAAGTGTTTCCGCGAAGATCTCAGTGACTGGGCCGAGAAGTACTTCTACCCGCCCTGGTACAAACGCATCTTCCTCTACTTTGGCGCCAGGCGTCATCGCTGCTCCACTTGCCGCGTCAATTTCGTCAGCTTCTTCCCCCGCAAGCGGGATTTCTCCCCCAGTTGGAAAGCGAAAAAAGACGCTGCGGTAAAGAGCAGCGACGACTTAAGCCACACGGTTCAGAGTGAACCCTGATTCATCCCAGCCACCGAGCCGCATCCTGCTGCGCGCGGCCAACTGGGTGGGTGACGCCGTCATGTGCCTCCCCGCCCTCCGCCATGTCCGCGCGCGCTTCCCATCAGCTCACATCACCATCCTTGCCCGCCCTTGGGTGGCCGACCTCTACTCACGCGAACGCTTCGCCGACGGCCTCCTCATCTACCCCGCCGCCCGCGGCCTCCGCGACCTCCCCTCCCGTTACAGGCTCGCCGCCTCTCTCCGCCGCGATCCCTTCGACCTCGCCATCCTCTTCCCCAACTCCTTCGAATCGGCCGCCTTTTTCTGGTTCGCCCGCGCCCGTATGCGCATCGGCTACGCCCGCGACGCCCGCTCCCCACTGCTCACCCACCCCGTTCCGCCCCCCGTCAGGGATGCCATTCCCCGCCACGAGAGTTTCTATTACCTCGAACTCCTCCGCCGCGCCGGCCTGCTCGATCAGCTCCCCGATTCGGTCACCATCCGCCTCGACGGCATGCACGATGCACGCCGCCAGGGCGAAACACGCCTCCGTGAACTTGGCTTGCATTCAACCGTCATCGGCGTCAGTCCCGGTGCCGCCTACGGCGGAGCCAAGCGTTGGCCCCCTGACCGCTTCGCCGACGCCGCCCACTCACTCGCTTCCCAACTCGGCGCCGCCGTGGCCGCCTTCGGCGCGCCTTCCGAACGTGCCATGTGCGAAGAGGTCACGGCTAACCTCACTACCCGCGGCATCGCCGCCCGCAACCTCGCCGGCTCCACCTCCCTCCGCCAGTTCATCGAACTCGCCGCCGCCTGCCGCCTCTTTCTTACCAATGACTCCGGCTCCATGCACATCGCCTCCGCCGCCGGCGTCCCCACTGTCGCCATCTTCGGGGCTACCGACCACTTCGCAACCGGACCAACCGGCCCCCTCGCCCGCATCGTGCGCGAACCTGTCGATTGCAGCCCTTGCCTTCTCCGCGATTGCCCCATCGATCACCGCTGCATGCTCCGCGTCGCTCCCCAGCGGGTGGCGCAAGAGGCTCTCTCCCTGCTCAAATAGTTAACTTGGACACTCGCGCGAAAATCCTCTCCTGGCCGACCCCCTCGGGCGCGCTGCCGCCTGATGCCGTTCTTGTTGCCGGCTCTTTTGATCCTCTCCTCGCCGCTCATGCCTCACGGCTCGAGCAACTCGCCCGCAAAGGGCCCCTGTTCATTCTCATCACCGATCCCGATTCCCCGCTCCTGCCTCGCCTCGCGCGCGCGGAACTTGTCGCCGGGCTTCGCGAGGTCCGCGCCGTCCTCGTTCCCCCCCTCGATCAGATCGAACCCTTCCTTGCTTCCTTCGATCCCGCGCGCGTCGTCCGCACTCACGCCGATGACCTCTCCATCCGCGCCCATCTCACCACCCACGTGCACCAGCGGCACAATCGAGTCTGAGATCGCTCCATGCGCCGTATTCTGCTAATCCGGCTTGGCGCCATGGGCGACATCATTCACGCCCTACCCGCCGCCGCCGCTCTCGGCTCCGCTCCCCACACCCATCTCACCTGGTTAGTCGAACCCAAATGGCGCTCTTTGCTCGAAGGCTCCGGAGCCGCCAACCAACTGCTCGAGCTCAACCGCCGCGATCTCCTCCCATCCCTCCGCGCCCTTCGCGAAAAGTCCTTCCATCTCATCATCGACCTTCAGGGCCTCATCAAGTCCGCCCTCGCCGCCTTCGCCTCCCGCTCCCCGCGCCGTCTCGGCTATGCCTACCCGCAGCTCCGCGAAAAACCTGCAGGCGTCTTCTACACCCAACGCATTCTCACAACCTCGCCGCACATCGTCGATCGCCACCTCGAAATCGCACGCGCCGCCGGAGCCCCCTCGCAACCCGCCCGCTTCCCTCTCCCCGATGGCGCGCCCGAAGGCGACCTCCCCTCCCAACCCTTTGTCCTCGCCAATCCTCACGCCGGATGGATATCCAAGCAGTGGCCGCTCCAGCGCTACGCCGAACTCGCCCGCCTTCTCGATGCACAGCTACGCATGCCGCTCGTCCTCAACTGCTCCCCCGCCGGCGCGCCACAACTCAAATCCGTCCCTGGCGTACACCTCCACGTCTCCTCCCTCGCCGGACTCATCCACGCCACCCGCCGCGCCACCGCCGTTGTTGGTGTCGACAGCGGCCCGCTCCACCTCGCCGCTGCGCTCGGACTCCCCGGCGTCGCCATCTTCGGACCCACCGACCCCGCCCGCAACGGTCCTTACGGCCAATCGATCGCCGTCCTGCGCAGCCCCACTGCCGCCACCACCTACAAACGAATCCCCGAAACGCTCCCCTGCATGCAGAACATTTCTGCCACCCGTGTCTTCGAGCTCCTCCAATCCAAACTCGCCGCCACCCTTCCCAACTGACCCATGCGACGCTACTGGTTCCCCAAACACTATTCCGACGAAGTGCAGCGCCTCCGCGTCCCCTCGGGCTTCGTTCTGGTCGCCGCCTTCACCTGGTGGGCCGCTCCTTCTCCAACCTCCCTCTATGCCGGACTCCCTATCGCCATCCTCGGCCTCCTGCTCCGCGCCTGGGCCGCCGGACACCTTGCCAAGAATGAAGAGCTCGCCGTCAGCGGCCCCTACGCCTGGGTGCGCAATCCTCTCTATCTTGGAACTCTCCTCGTCGCCGCCGGCCTCGCCATCGCCGCCGGCCAGATCGGCCTCGCCATCTTATTCGGTGTTGTTTTCCTGTTCGTCTATTTCCCCGCCATGGAACTCGAGGAACAGCATCTCAGAAACCTTTTCCCCGATTACGCCGCCTACGCCCAGCGCGTCCCCATGCTCTTGCCCACGCGCAGGCCCGCCGTCTCCATCCGCTCTTTCCGCTTCTCTCTCTACATGCGCAACCAGGAATACCAGGCCCTCGCCGGCCTGCTCCTCGGCAGCCTCTACCTCATCTGGCGCGCCGGCCTCCTGCCTCTACCCTGATCGCCTCGCCGTCCAGCTCGCCTTTCCGTACTCGCCGAGCGATACCTCGCCGCTCATCTGGTTCCCCCTCAGCTTCCCTCGGAATTCATAGCTCAGCCGCGTCCCTTCATACGGCAGGCTGCTCCGCAGCCGGACCTTGTCCCCGTCGATCGAGCCTTGCATCTGTCCTTGCGTGATCCGCCCCTCGTGCATCCCGCTCACTTTGTTCGCGCTCGCCTTCAATTCCAATCGATGCTTCGTCGCCCCCGCTACAAACTGAATCTCCAATGCCCACGCACCGCTCACATCTGCCGCCGGAGCCGCGGGAGCCGCCTCCGGCTTCCCCTTCGGAGCCTTCCGGAAAATCTCCTCCAGCCGCTTCCCCACAATCGCCGCCTCGCCCGGTTTCATCGCCACCGGCCTGATCCGGAATTCATGCACCTCGCCCTCGGCATGCGACATGATCCGCGGCTCGCCATCCAGCAACATCCGCCCGATCTCGCCCGCCGTCAGTCCGTACCGCTCCTTGTCCCAAGCCAGGTTCAGCACCGGGAACGGCGACGCCCCCAGCGGCGGCGCGATCTCCGTCTTCAACCCCAGCGGCTTTAGCTTCGCGATGATCTCCTCAAACCAGCCCTCCCACCGCTTGTACTCGCCCTCGAGATCGTAGTTGTTCCGCCAGACCTCGATTGCCGCCAGCATCCCCATGATCTCTTCCTTGCCCACCTTCATCGATCGCCCGAAAGCGTGATGCGGCGAGCTGTTCAGCCACGCCGCTTGTACCAGATCCTTGCGCCCGATCAGCAGCCCCGCGCACTGCGGCCCCCTTAAGAATTTCCCCCCGCTGTACGCCACCAGCGCCGCCCCGCGCTTCAAATAAGGATTCGGGTTGAACGGCAACTCCGCCGCCGCATCCACCATCACGGGAACATTCAGCCGCCTCCCCGCCTCCACCAGTTGCTCCAGCCTCACCGCCGACTTCGCCTCCCCCGTCCCCAGCACCGCGATCATCGCCGTCTTCCCCGTCAGCGACCTCTCCAGATCCTGCGCGGTCTCGATCTCCACCATTTTCACTCCCACGCTCCGGATCGCATGGTCATACACGTTCCGCGAAGCCTTCGGCACAATCACTTCGCTCTTCAGTCCCCTCAGGTCCGGCAGCTGCTGCATCTTCTCCGGATCGCCGCCAGTTATCACTCCCGCCGTTCCGTGCACCAACGCCGCCGCCGCGCCCGCGCTCACCATCGCCGCCTCCGATCCCAGCAGGTGCGACAGCCTCTCGCCCACCTTCTCCATCAACTCGTCCAGATTCATCGGCCAGTGCGATGCTTCCTCCATCGCCTGCTTCACCTCCGGCCTCGTCAGCGCTCCCCCGTTGATCGTGTACGTCGCGGTCAGGTTGATAAACGGCCGCGCCCCAATCCGCCGGTAGATCTGTCCGTCCGCCACCGCCGCTCCCGATTGCGCCGGCGTCAATCCCAGCGCTGCCGCCCACCCCGCCGTCTGCGCCGTCTTCAAGAACGCCTCGCGCCGGTTCATTCCCTTTCGTGACATGCTTCACCTCCTGCCGTCGGATTCCTCTACATCATATATCCGACACTTCGCAAGATACGATATCAGTAGCATGAAAAAGACAGCCGTCGAATGGCTCGTCGAGGATCTTCTCCGCCGCGGCGTCACCTGGGTTGCCACTCTCTGCGGCCACGGCCTCGATCCCTTCTTCTACGCCGCGCGTCAGGCCGGACTCCGCCTCATCGACACCCGCAATGAGCAAACCGCCGCCTACATGGCCGAAGTCTACGGCCGCCTCACCGGCACTCCCGGCGTCTGCGCGGTTTCGAGCGGCGTCGCCGTCGCCAACGCCCTCGCCGGTCTCGTCAACGCCCATCTCGACGGCGCACCCATGCTTCTGCTTTCCGGCTCCGCCGCTCTTCCCACTCTCGGCAAGGGAGCTTTCCAGGATCTCGATCAGGTCGAGCTCGCCGCCTCGGTCTCTCAGTATTCCCGCCTCATCGATCGTCCCTCCCGCATCCTTCATCTGCTCGAGGAAGCCTGGACCAAAGCTCTCTCCCCGCGCCCCGGCCCCGTCCACCTCATGATGCCCATGGATGTCCAGCGCGCCGCCGTTCATTCGCAGGAACTCATCCGCAACACCCGCCCGGCTCCTCCATCTCCGCCCGAACCCGCTCTGGAAAAAATCGCCGCTCAGTTCGCCCTCTCCAAACGTCCGCTCATCCTCGCCGGCAGCGGTATCTACTACGCCGGCCACGGCCCAGCTCTCGTCGATTTCGCCGAACGCCACCACATTCCCGTCCAAACCCCCATCTGGGACCGCGGCATCTTTGACCGCCCCTCCCCCGCCTTCCTCGGCGTCGCCGGCGCCGCCAGCGGTGGACCCGATCTCAGCTCCCAATCCGACTGTTTCCTCGCTGCCGGAGTCGAATCGGACTATCGCGTCGGCTACTTCCGCCAAAACGCTCCCATCCTCAAAATCGGCCACGCATGGCCACGCTTCCCCGAACTCTATCGCAGCGCTGGCGGTGCTTCACACAGCGCCTGGCTCGAACAAGCCCGCGCTCAACGCGACGCCTTCAACTCCCAGGTCGCCGCCGCCGCCGAAGCCCAGCGCCAGAACACACGTGCCCACTCCATCGACGTCGTCTGCGCCATACGCGACGCTCTCCCCGATGACGCCATCCTCATCATCGATGGCGGCAGTATCGGCCAGTGGGCCCACCAGATCCTTTGCGCGGACCGCTATCCCGGTCACTGGCTCACTTGCGGCCGCAGCGGTGTCGTCGGCTACGGTCTCGCCGCCGCCATGGCCGCCCGCCTTGCCCACCCCAACCGCCCCATCCTGCTCCTCAGCGGCGATGGCGCCTTCACATTCACCGTCGCCGAAATCGAGTGCGCCGTCCGCCAGAAACTCCACTTCACCGCCATCGTCGCCGATGATCAAAGCTGGGGCATCACACAAACCGGCCACATCAAGCAATTCGGCCACCCCATCTCCACCCAGCTCGGCCCCATCCGTTTTGACCTGCTTGCAGAATCCCTCGGTGCGCGCGGCGAACGCATCGATTCACCCGCCGAAATCGCACCCGAACTCCGGGCCGCCCTCCCAGCCGGCGCCGTTACCGTCCTGCACGTGCCGGTATCTGGCGGCAATCCTGCGTAAGCTCCTCCACCGCACGCCGCCCATCCTCGCGCCCCCGCGCAATGTACTGCTCTGTCCGCTCCCCGTCCCAATAGCAGCTTTCTTTCCAGCTTCCCAGTACTGGCTCCGGCCGGATTCGCACGATGTTCACCTGCCGCGGCGTCCGCACACGGTGCCCGGAGGCCACCGACGCCACCCTCATCGGCATCCGCACGAACCACGGCATCTTCGGCAGCACGTTGATCGTCACCACCTCCGTCGCGCCCATCTTGATCGCCGCCGACACCGGCGATGCCGAGAGCACTCCCCCGTCGCTATGCCACCGCCCCTCCAGCCGCTGCTGCGGCAGCACCAGCGGGATCGCGCACGACGCCAGCAAGTGCCGCAGCGTGATCTCCTCATCCCGGTGCAATCGCAGCCGCAGCCCCGCCCACTGCGTCGTCACGATTCCCAGCGGCTGCCGCGGCCGGAAGCTCCCGCAGATCTCCTCCACCATCTCTTCCAGATGATCCGCCACGATCAACCCCCGCCACGGCGGCAGCGGCACCCGGAACCGGTGACGCTCCAGCCGCCGCAAACTCCGCCAGTGCTCCATCAAATCTTCCGTCCCGCACCCGCCCGCGATCATCCACCCGTTCAATGCCCCAATCGAAGCTCCGACGATAATGTCCGGCTTCCACGCCTGGCTCAGCTCCGCCCACACCCCCGCCTGGTAGGATCCGAACATCCCTCCCGCCGACAAACACAATGCCCTTACAGCCATTCCAAACTAGTCCACGTACGCGATGCAGTCGATCTGCAGCAATTGCCCGCGCCGCCGGAACCCCGTCGCCCCCCAATAACTCCGCGCCGGCCGGTTCTTCGGGAAAAACGTGTTGTACACCTCGTTCATCGGCTCCCAGTTATTCTCCGGGTCCACCAGCGCCACGCTCACCTTTAGTACATTCTCCATTGACGAGCCCGCCTTGCTCAACGACTCCTTCATGATCATCAGTGCATCGGAAGTCTGCTGCTTCACGTCGCCCGGCTCCGGCCGCCTCTCCGGATACCACCCCCCGATCCCGCTCAACAACAGCAAATGCCCCGACCGTATCGGCCCTCCCGCGCTCTCCTTCTTCGGCGTCCATCCTTCCTGCGCCGCCGCCCCAGCCGGAACCGCCAGCCCCAGCGCCGCCGCCTGAAACATCGCACGTCTCGACCGCTTCTGGCTTGCCATAATCAGTCGGCAGTTTACCACAGCCCATCACAACTGCTGCCTTCGGCAGCTCCCACCCCCGCTGCGCTGACCCCTTGCTTGCCAGCGCCCGGAATCGCGTCTCGGCATCGTGCTGTGCCATCCGCAAGCCTTCTCAGCCGCTCCTGTTTCGACTCCGGCATTCGTATCGTCAATGTGCTCATCGCAAACTCCCTGTTGCCATTCTCCGCCAGCCGCCACTGCCCTACAGGTTCCCATCGCTCCTTCTGTGTCAACGGACATTTCCGGAAAAATTCATCCCTGCCAATCACGCGGTGTGTGGGGCATGTTTCCGCTTGCGCGAGGCTTCAGCCTCGCCTTCTGCCCCATGTTTTCATGCACTTGGGTGGGCCGCCCCATACGTGGTTCATTTGCGGCCATTCTAATAACTGCCCGCAGCTATTCCCTGTGCGCGAGTATCTCCTTGATCAGCGGCTCAATCTCCCGAAACGTATGCATCGGAACTGCGTGCCTGTCCAACACCGCCCGCGCACTCTTCCGCTCCTCCTCCTGGTCTGGCGCGAACTTCGCCACCACAACCAGACCAACCTCCCCATGCTCAGGATCATCGTACGCTGGCAAGCTGCTGGTTGGCGTTGCGGTCGAAGCCGGAATTCACTTTGAACCACCGATCTACCTCACGCTCGCCGGCGTCTCAAACTCAGAACCGGACGCGCAAGCCGACCTGGATAAATCTCGGGAATGACGCGGTACGGACGCGGCCGAAAGCGGCGTTGCGGTAGTTACTCTCCACCTCGCCGAAGCGATGCCGGTTGAAGGCGTTCACGAACTGCCCGTTCAGTTCCGTCACCACTCGCTCGGTAATCCGGGTGGTCTTCATCACGGCGAAGTCCTCGCTCATCACGGTGAAGTTACGGAGGTCCTGATAGTAGGGCGCGGCGCTGCCGAAAGCGTAGGGGCCGGGGTCGGATAAGGCGGCGGGATTCAGGAGGCGGTCCAGGCTCGGGTTCAGGCTCGCGTTGCTGACACCCGTCCCCAGCCGCTGCCCGCTCACGATGTTAGGCCGTTGGACGCGGTTAAAGATGGGCATGGAATTGGTCATGAACAACGGAATGGGGTTGCCGCTCTGGTAGCGGTGTATCCCCGAAACGCTCCAGCCGCCAAGCCGACTGTTCTTGAAGAAGGGCAGGTCGTAGGCATAGTGGACTAGGAGGGCATGCGGGATATCGTAGGGTAGAATCGCGTGTTCCAGCCCTGGGTTGAAGTGGTCCTGCAAGAGGACATCCGTGGTGAGGGCGCGCCCGATAAAGGACGGGCTGCTGTAACCGGTGTTTTTCGAGAAGGTGTAGGAGACGTCCATGGACAAGCCGGCTGACAGGCGTTTCTTCATACGCAGCTCAAGCGCGTGATAGTCGGTGCTGCCCGCCTTGGTGGCCGCGGCGATGAGCGTGCGGTACTGCGGGAACTGCCGCAGCGCTTGCGCCACCGAGCCGGTGAAACCCGGATAGGGCGCCTTGATGCCGGCGGCGACTGCGCCGGCAGAGGTGACACTCTGCGTTAACAGGGAGCCTAGCGACAGGTACTTCGGCTCCACTTGGTTGATGTTGACCAGCTGCGGGTCCGATTGCCGCGTGTTGTGATTGCCGACGTAGTTGGCTTCCAGAACGAAGTTCTGCGAGATCTCGCGCTGTATTCCGAAGCTGAAGTTCTGCGTGCGGGGCATCACCCCCGAGGAACGTTCCAGGTAGGTTGCGTTCTGGTTGTTGAGAATGGCCGCATCGATGACGGGCTGTGTGGAGAAGTTCTGCGGGAAGCCGTCCTTAAGCAGAAAGGTGGGCGTAATGCCGTTGTTGGTGGTGGCGAAGCTGGCCGACACGTTGAAGCCGATCGTCGAGGCTAATCCAAGCTGGCTGTTGGCGTAGTAGAGACCGTAGCCGCCACGCAGCACGGTCTTATCCGTAACGCGCCAGGCAAAGCCGAAGCGCGGGCCCCATCCGGAATAATCCGTTTCCGACAAGAAGCGGCGGCCTGTGCGCCCGGCGCCGTTGCCGGCGAAGATCACGGCGCCAGGAACGGTTCCCGTGGCCGGGTTGAGAGCCGTGCGGTCCATGACGCTATAGCGGTCGGCGGCTTCAAACGGCGCGCGCTCATATTCAAAGCGCAGCCCGAGGTTGAGTGTGAAGGTGGGAGTCGCCTTGAAGTCATCCTGGATAAAGAACCCGCGATAGGAGCGGCGCGTCCCGGAAGAGGACGGGTAGCTCAGGCTGGCTGACTGCACCTGTCCGAGCATGAAACTGGCAAAGCCGTCGCCGGTGGCGGCGCTGCCGGGCAGGCCGCTTCCCAGCGCGTTGAAGGCGTATGTGCCGGAGGTGTTGCTTTGCGACCGGCTGTTGGGCTGATCGTAACGAATCTCAAATCCGGCCTTGAGAAAGTGGCCCCCGCGGGACAAGCTCACCGCGTCGCGCACAAAGAAGGTCTGGTCGATGCCGTCGCCGTAGCCGGCAGCGCCGGCAGTGGCGTAGCCGTTGGTGAAGGAAAGCACCGGGAACATGCTGCCGGGAACTCCGTTGAGGCCGAGCTTCTGCGGCCACCCTCCTCCTTGCGAGCGGGTGCCGTTCGGATTGCGGAAGCGGTTGTAGCCGAGCGTCAGATTGTTGAACAGCGTGGGGGTCAGGAGGAAATCATGATTGAAGCGGAACAGGCGGCTGGTGATGGTCTGAATGAAGCCGTCATTCACCGGGTCCGGCAGCGGGACGCGGTTCCGCAAACGGGGAATGTCATTCCAGTTGAAGGTGCCGAAGATCTTCTGACGGTGGGAAAGGACGTGATCGATTTTGGTGGTGATCACGTCCGGGTCGAGCCGGGATTCGCCGACCCAATTCTGGTAGTTCAACGCCCCGGCCCCGCTGAGGTTCGGCTGCGGATACAGGGGGGCTACCTTGACCGCTACGGGATCGAGGCGGTTGGCCGGAATGAGATTTCCAGCGAATGGATCCCGCACGAACGTGTTGCCCGAGGCGCGCGTCGATTGCGGGTCGTAGATGGGCACGCGGACGCCTCTGGCATCGAGCAGTCCGGTGAAGTCGCCCTTAAAGAAATCCGGCGTCGGAATGCGCACGCGCTCGATGTTGTCGAGCCCGCGCTTGCGCGAACCCGAGTAGGAGAAGAAGAAGAAGGTGCGGTCCTTGCCGCTGTAGATTTTCGGCAGCGAGATAGGGCCGCCCACCGAGACTCCGAACTCGTTCTGGCGCGTGATGGCGCGCGAGGGAGCCAGCCAGTTGCGCGCGTCCAGCTTTTCGTTGCGGAGAAGTTCGAACACAGAGCCGTGCACCTGGTTGGTTCCGGATTTGACCGTAAACTTGACGAGCGAGGCGCCGCTGCGGCCATACTCGGCCGACATCTGGCTCCCCTCGACCTTGAATTCGAGGATGGCGTCGACGGGCGGCGAGGACTCATTGAAGCTGCCGGTGCCCGCCGCCAGCCCGTCCAGCATCACCTCGGTGTTCTGCTTCAAGCCGCCGTTCACCTGTATCTGATTGGTGGCCGAGACGTTTTCGATGCCGTCCAGATTCAGGTTGCCGTGGACGCCGGGAACGAGGAACACAAAGTTGGCCGGGCTGCGCATGCGTCCCACCTGTATCAGCGGCAGCCGGTTGTATTCGCGGCCGGTGATGGAGGTAGCCATCTCAGCGGTGTCGGTCTTGAGCAAGCTCGTGTCGGCAACCACATTGACCGACTCGGCCAGCGTGCCGACTTCGAGAGTGAAGTCTATGCGGGCCCTCTCATCGGTGTGCAGGCCGACTCCGGTGCGCACCACCGACTTGAAGCCGTCGTGCTGTACGCGGATCTCGTAATTTCCCGGCGGCACCGGCGGCGCAGAATAGTAGCCATCGGCGTTGGAAGTGGTCTCCGTGATCACTCCGGTTTCGATGTTGCGGATGGTCACTTTGGCGCCCGGTACAACGCTGGCCGAAGGGTCGGTGATGCGGCCACTCGTCTGGGCGAATTGCGCCAGTCCCGGAAGTGAGGCGGCCAGGACCAGCGCGGCCGATTTCAGAAACAGCTTCTTGCTCATGTGAAGTGAATCTCCTAACCGTCATAAGCCGGAATTTCCGTTTTGGCTCCCGGTCACCGATCAGTATACTTTAGGCAGCGTCGGCGGATGAACACAGACATCGCGGGTGTATACTAAGCGGCGCAGGGAAGCCCAAAAAGGAAATCCCGGTCGACATCCGAATCGTTCCCATAAGACGAATACCTGGATTAACACTATGCGTGGATACTACATTGCCTACCTCCTTTGTATTGAGGCCCTGCCTTTAGCAGCCGGCCCTCAGCAGCAGATTCAACTCACTTCGTACTTCGAGGAAAACCGGGGCCAGTTTGCCGATTTGGTACGGTATGCGGCCCGCACGGAACAAGGCGTCCTTTTTCTGGAAGCCGGAGGCCACACGGTGATGGCCGGTCCATCGGTGATCCGGTACCGGCTGCTCGGGGCGAGTTCCGGCGCCGCGATCCAGGGAATAGATCGCCTCAGCGCAACCGGCAACTACTACATCGGCAATGACTCCTCCCGGTGGAGGTCGTCGGTGCCGTTATTCGAGCGGGTCGAATACGCTGACATTTATCCGGGCATTCGCATGGTCCACTACCGCGGCCCGGACGGCCACCTCGAGCATGATTTCGTAGTCTCACCTGGCTCTGACCCGTCGCGGATCCGGTTCCGGATCGACGCTGCCTCCCTCACTCTCTCCCCCGAGGGCGACCTGCTGGCCGGACCCGTCACGTATCGAAAACCGGTTGCCTATCAGGAAACCGGCGGAGAGCGCCGCACAGTGGAAGCGGCTTACCTGCTTGGGCAGGACGCTATCACGTTCCATCTCGGCGCCTACGACGAATCACTCCCGCTGATCATCGATCCGGTCGTCTCGCTGCCCGTCTCGCACGGCGGCTCCGATGAAGACTGGGCTTTCGGTATCCAGGTCGACGGAGAAAACAACGTATTGTAGCGGGGATAACCAAGTCAAGCGACTTCCCCGTTCAGGAAGGCGCGACATCCTCGCCCAACCGTGGCGGCTATGACGTCTATCTGATGAAGTTGGCGCCCAATATGCGCACCATCCTGTGGACAGCCTTCCTCGGCGGGTCGATGGACGACCTCTTTCAGGATTTGGAGCTTGACGCCTCCGGCGTGCCTGTAATTGCTGGACACACGACATCGCCTGACTTTCCAACCAAGTCTGCGCTTCAGGCCAGCCGCGCTGGCGTTCGCGACGCCTTCGTTGCCAAGATTGCGCCCGCCGACGGCAGCCTGATCTTTTCCACGTATTTCGGCTTTAACGGCGCCGACGTCATCAACGGCGTGAAGATGGATGCCGCCGGCAATATCGTGGCGGTTGGCCTGACGAACTCAACCAACTTTCCTACAAACCCTGGAGCAGTCTCCCCAACTATCGCCGGCGTTGACTGCTTTATCGCGAGGCTGAGCTCCGATGCGTCGCGGCTGGTGAACGCGACTCTATTCGGCGGAACCCAATTCGACCTCTGCGGCAACCTCGAGATCAACGCCGCCGGCGAGATCATCGTGATGGGGACCACCCGGCTCCTCGCGGCGGGCATGACGAACAACTTTCCAACAACCGCGAATGCATTTCAGCGAACATACGGCGGCGGGGAGACTGACGCGTTTGTAGCCCGCTTCAACGCCTCCCTGACTCAGTTGCTTTATTCCACATTCCTTGGCGGAAGCGGCGACATCGATGAGCCCGCATTCCTCACTCTTGATTCCGCCGGCAACGCCGTGCTCGGCGGGCGCACCAACTCGCCCAACTTTCCACTCACGGCCGACGCGCGCACACGAACCTTCCGCCTGCCTTTCACCGGGTGGACCGCCAGGATCAACACCGGCGCGGCCACCGGCCCGCGTGCCGCGATCATCGAAGCTTCGTCGGAATCGCCTTCCGTCGACCCTCCCAAGACAAATTCAGTCCGGTTCACCAGGACGGGAAAGAGAATAACAGACACCAAGTTCTTCGATCTTCTGTTCGTCATCGTTGAGGTCGTTCAATTCGAGAACTTGGATGGCTCGGCTTACTCGGAAACTAACTTTTATGCGCCGGAAGACTATTATGGCGACGGTCCGCCATTTAGCACTGTGCCTCAGGACTTCCTCGGCTATATACTAGGCTGCTCGAAAGCCTGTATGGACGGTTCAACCTCCAATTCGCCGAACAGCGCAGCTAAACAGCGCGTCGCCATTGAGTTTCTCATCTAACCAGATGTTTGCTACCCCGTGCTCGGTGGGTATACCTTTCTCGGCCCAAACCGATTGCAGCAGATCCAGGCTGTGTTGCAGGGGCTGGCTCCCGGCGCTCCGCCGAACACGCCGAAGCTCGAGCTAACGAAAGTAGGTCCGTCGAAAGTTCTTCGCAACCAGCAATACTTCTACACGCTGACCGTGACCAACACCGGTACGGCGGAGGCCAAAAATGTGCAGGTGCAGGACGAGTTGCCCCCGCTGACGCAGGCGATGTTCATCAGGCACCAGCGCACTCACCCGGGCCCGCTCCCGGGGCCGCCAGGGCCTCCGGCCAATTGCACTCTGTTTGCGACCCTGCTCAATTGCAATCTCGGAGACATCCCGGCCAAGCAGTCTCGGCGCGTATTCATAGTAGTCCAGGCGCTGTCGATTCTCAACGTGAAGGTGACGAACACAGCGCGCTTGGGCGCGCAGAAGGTAACCCACACTCTCGAAGTTAAGGAGAGCGCAGATGTTTACGTTACCAAGAGGCGCGAAGGAGGCGTCGGGTTTCACGTCGCCACCGGCGCCATCGTCACCTACACGGTCACAATTGGCAACAATGGGGACGACACCGCAACCGGGGTAGTGGTGACCGACACACTGCCTGCGTCTAGAGATCAGACATTGGAAGTCGACAATCCGAGACTGATTTGCACGCGCAAGGTTCCTGGGATCGAGTGCAAGGTCGCTTCTCTGTCGAAGGGCGAAAGAATGAAGATAACGATCCGGCTTCGCTTAGTCGGAGAGGGCGGCAGAAGTAATAAGGTAAATATCAAGGCCGAGCAACATGATCCAAAGCCGGCGAATAATAAGGTTCCTCTCCGAAAAGTGTGACGGGGGTTGAAGCGCTTTGACCGCTTGGAGTTGCGGGCAGGCGGGCATTTGAGCGGCACCCCGGTATCGGGTTAATTTCGTGTTTCCTAGCCGAGGAATAC
>Ga0194120_10002962_pt1 | contig 28452 bp, 37 predicted proteins | sample TA2MahCa65mmetaG_FD_148642 | JGI IMG/M metagenome (GOLD analysis project Ga0194120, IMG submission 148642) | Freshwater microbial communities from Lake Tanganyika, Tanzania - TA2015019 Mahale Deep Cast 65m | ecosystem: Environmental > Aquatic > Freshwater > Lake | place: Tanzania: Lake... | reverse complement strand
TAGGCGTATCGATGACGTTTCTGTATTCTCGCTAATGCTCTATCTGCTATCATGTGACCGTATTTCTCTCTCAAATACCTCATTCGTATCGTTGAAACCCTGCCAAATTGTTCTTTATCACTAATTATTGCTTGTTCACACTCTAAATCTGCTTGATAATCTCTTAGTTTTTGGTTAGATTCATAGTCAAAACTTCCATTATTTTCCATCATCTTACTATTACCTTGTCGTCTAAACCGCATTTTTTATGACGCCTATTTTGACATGAATTTTGAATATTTAGATCTTTATTGCGTGATTTGGTAGAAATTGATTAATGTCTTTTAACATACTGCGGTAAAAGGATTAATTCTGTAGATTGTAAGTTTTTACATGAAGTCATTTTTTGTTACCGGCACGGATACTGGCATAGGTAAAACCGTCGTTACGTGTGCTCTTGCGGACGCTCTGAGGTCCTCCGGTGTAGATGTTGGTGTGATGAAGCCTTTTGCAACGGGAGTTCCACAAAAGGATGGATTCAAATCTGAAGATGTAAAATTACTTGCTCAATATTCTAGTGTAGATGATCCCGAGTCCCTGATTAATCCGTATTTTTTCCCGATTCCAACTTCACCATATGGTGCGGCCAAGAAACTGTGCAAAACAATTGATGTTGATTTGGTTTTATCTAGTTATGAAAAATTACAAGCAAATCATGATGTTGTTCTAGTTGAGGGAATCGGTGGAATATTGACTCCTATTTTGAAGGATTATTTTGTTGCAGATCTGATAAAAGACCTAAATCTTGACGCTTTACTGGTAGTTGGAACCAAGATGGGCTCTGTTAATCACACACTACTTGCCATGAATTTGTGTAAAAAATACGGCATACATATTTCGGGACTCATAATTAATCAGACTGATTCTGATGGATATGACCTACAAGATCTAGAAGAGGATCTGGTGTCTCTGAGTGGCATTGATGTTATTTGCAAGATCCCTCTTTTACAAAATGTTGACATCAAAGCCGTCTCGCAAATATTACAAAAAGATTCTGTATTGTCTAAACTTTAAAGATCTTAAATTTTGATTGGCCTTTACCTACTATTGCATTTTTAATATCTCTGATTATGTGGAAAAACGAGTTACTATCTCCAATTTCGTATGTTTTGTATGGTAATCCAAGCGATGACTTTTGCACAAGCCAAATGTTTTCTTTAATTGGTTGAATAGAAAGAATCTTTTCCAATCTTTGTAATATTGATTTTACATTTTCTGTCTTTGGAAACAAAATTACAATCGCATCTTTGTTTGATGTTCTCAGCGTTCTAATGTCTGGAATTACAATATCTAGTTCAGTCTGTTCTATGGTTATTTTTCTCTGGCTTGGAATTAACGCATTAGTCAGAATAAAATGCATCAGGGACTCTGCAAGTGTTTCGTAATTTTCAGTCTTGTTCCCATCAAGTGAGTCAATGTCTGTCTTTGAGAATATTTCCTGCATCAGGGACTCTGGACTTTCTGCAATCTTTTCTTGAATTATGCTCTCAGGAATACTCTGAATTATCTGGTATAGTCTATCTTTGATTGGTGATGGTGTGTCCATGTGGAGTTGTATTGAATTTTTTGTTATTGACAGTATACGTACTTGCGCTCTCCCCTACTTTCAGGAGATTTCTCAATGCTTACTAGGACAAATTCATTTTTGCCGTTCAACATGCTTTGTGTTGGAGCACGCTTGTTTTCGTGGATTTCTTCGTAGTCTCTTAGGGATAGTTTGACTCGCTCACCTATTTCTGCCTCCAGATTCATGTTCTTGACAATTTCCTTGTATGATGGCTGAACCACTCCTGAAAATACCATCGCACTGCTTCCACTACCATACGAGCCAAATCCGAATCTCTTTCCTTCCAAGTTGACTCCTTTTTGGAATTCAAATTCCAAGCAGCTTCTAAATCCAAGATACAGTGATGCTGTGTATAGATTACCAATCATTGATGATGCGATTAGTGAGCTGGCAAGCTTGTCTTCATAAAATGCCTGATATTCCTTGGTTCTGGTAAATAATTTGTTAAACGTGTGGTCTTTGCCCATATAGTCTTCATCTGCAAGTATTGATTCAATTGTGCCTCTGGGATCCTTTGGTACTGGTTCTTCCATTCCTGTTTGCTCTACGATTCTCTTCCATCTTGGGAGGCTTCTCCATTCACGTCTTAGCAAATATGATAGTGCTTTTTTGCCCATGTTAGAGTATGGCAAGTGCATGCAGAGATAATCAATGTGGTCTAGGATTGTCTCTCCTTCTTTTAGATTGATGATTCCTGTCTCTATTGCCTTTTTCTTGTATGATTCAAATGCCTTTTTGACTTGAATCAAATATAGTAAATTAGAGTACTGTCCGTGAACAATTGGGGTTTCTTTGCCAAACGGCCTGTAGAAATCATATTCGTTTTTAATTGATGTTGAGGTAACCTTGGAATCAAATTGTAATAGTCTTGGATTATCGTTAAGCAACATCGCGATGGCACCTGCTCCTTGTGTGTATTCGCCAGAAGAGCCCATGTCATATTTTGCGATATCTGATACTACGACAATTGCATGTTTTCCTTCTGCCTCTCCTGCCCTAATCCAATTAGCATTATCATATAGCGCATAAGATCCGGAAACACATGCAAATTTGCACTCTATTCCACCACAATGCTCAAAGGAGCCGTCTCCGTATACCTGCTCCAGCATGCCAATAACATACGAGTTTAGGGCCTTGGATTCATCCAATGAGGATTCTGTCGCTACATAAAGCCTACCAATATCATTTGGGGATATCTTGTTGCGCTGCATTATCTTTAGGCACGCATTTGCCGCCAGACACGCTGGGTCTTGGTTGGAATCCACTATTGCCATGCGCGATATGCCTAATCCTTTCTTTAGCTTGACTGGGTCTACGCCTCGTGCTTGGGCAAAGTCAGTCGAATCTACAAACAAGCGTGGAATGTAAATGGCAATATCATCAATACCTGCTGCCATGAGCTACCCTTCGGATTTTTGAATATAAGGGTTGTCAGCTAAATCTATTCTACAATCGAGTTATGTAGTGTAAATTTATAAAAATTCACCAATTTCGTCATTTTGCAGAAATTTTTTGCAAATCTGTCTATATTTGTCCTAGATCTGTGAATTTATCGTTCCATAATCCAACCTGTCTGCATGATTGATGCGTCTTCTTGATCTCCAATGCCTGTTGCATATCGCCATATTATCGGCATGTCTGCATTCATTTTGCTTTTTATTTGGATTAGGGAGTCTATCTCTGAATTTAGGTTAGAATCTGCAGTAGGACACGTCTGGCAGAACTTGCATTTTTGGTCTAGTGCTATGGGATCTGTTTCTATTAGGGGATATGCTCTGCATGCAAGGGGCCTGTTATTGTAAATTTTGCAAGCAAATCCCCCATGAGGGGATTTTGTCTCCGAGTCTAAAAATGGGCAAGTGTTGCCATTTTGCTCTTTTCCCATCATCTGGTATGCGATGATTCTTTCTGGTTTGGAATCATCATGCGATATCGCAATTCTTGGAATTATGTTTATGCTGATTCCTATTGATTCTGCCAGAGATTCGATTTTTTGTTTTTCATCAGGCAGAATCAATACTCCTATTTTGCCAAATTTTTTTGATGGGTAATATTCCCGCTCTATGCAGCATTGAGAGCAATCCTTTACACAATTAAATTCCATAGCTAGATTAGTTGGCTATTATCTCATCAGAGTCTAAAATATTGGCAAATACGTCATACGGCTGAGCACCTGGAATCTTGACTATCTTGCTGTTTGGACCAATCACAAAGAATGCTGGCGTTCCAGTTAGTCCTAATGTCTTTGCATCTTCGGAGCTTGTCTGGATCTTTGCAATGTATTTCTCACTATTCATGCATTCTGTGAATTTTGCCTCATCTAGTTCTAACTGTTTGGCAAATTTGAGCTGGTTTTGTGATGATGCCCAACCATTGTTTTCACCATTCCAGTTGTTGTATAGTGTATCGTGATATTCCCAGAATTTGCCTTGCTCGTCTGCACAATGTGCTGCATGGGCTGCTACTACAGAGTCTGGTCCGATTATGGTAAAGTCTTTGAAGATTAGTTTTGCCTTGCCTGTTTTGATATAGTTGTCAAAAATCTGGTGTTCAGTGTCGTGGAAGAACTTGTTGCAGTAAAAACACTGGTAATCCCCAAACTCGACAATTGTGATTGGCGCATTTGGGTCTCCAAGTATTGGTGATGCATTGTCAGAGAAAATCGACATTTGCACTTGTTGTGGTGGCTGCTCTTGTAGAATCTGGTCTCTTTCTGCATCTTTAATGTCTTCTGTCTTAAAGCCAGTTTCTGGGATTTGGACGTTCATTACAAAGAGTGCTCCAATTATGACGGCAGCTGCAATTCCTGCACCTATGCCTAGTGATGGAGCATGTATCAATGTTGTAGCCCAAATTGGGATGCATTTAGTTGTTTTGTGTAAATTGAACACATGCCCATTAATCTAAAAGCAAATAGACAACCACACATGCATGGTGACAAGCTCTGGACAATTACTGTTGTGGCAGCACTATCATCATTACTAATACTTGCATATTTTCTACTCTCGCCAATGCTAAGTAAAGAAAGCACTGCCCAAAAAATAGAGTCAGGTCTTGGCGAATCTATTGCAAAATTCGATTCTATACGAGAAGAATCAGAATCATCTGAATTAAGCCCTGCAACCTAATTTTCTGTGAAATGTAAATAAATCCCAATTCTGGGACAAAATCATGAAGCGGGTTTTTATCAATGGATATGGATCCATTGGAAACCGTATAGCGCAATTCATCAAAGATGATCCTGAAATCAAGGTAGTTGGAGTAGGCAAGTTCTCTCCAGATGAAAAGGTAAACGATGCTATTTCCAGAGGCTTTGATGTTTATGTGCCGCAAAAAAACATCGACTCTTTTAAGAATTATAAAATTAAAGGCAGTATAGAAGAAGCACTATCAAACTGTGATCTTGTAATTGATGGTGCGCCTGGAGGAACTGGATACACCAACAAAAAACAACTCTATGAGCCAAAGGGCGTGATGGCAATTTATCAGGGCGGCGAGTCCGTCTTTGGGGATGAACGCGTATCGGATTTACTGTTTAATTCGCGTGTTAACTACAAGGAGGCATTTGGGAAAAAACATGTGATGCAGGGAAGCTGCAATGTCACAGGAATGGGAAGAATTCTGCAACCACTACGAGAAAAATACGGCAGCAGATTGGTTAGGTTTGATGCCATACTAGTAAGGAGATGGGCTGATCTGGAGCAGACAGACAAGTCAGTCCCAGATACAATAGAGTGGTCACCAAATCCGCACCACCAAGACGACGTGAAGTTCTACATGGGAAAAGACACCCCATTGTTCATTCAGGCAATCAAGGTTCCGACCAGACAAATGCACGTCCACATGATGAGCATTCGATTCAAGGATGTGGCACCGAACCCGCCTGAGGTTCTGGACTTGTTCAAAGATGAGCATGGTGTTGCCACACTATGGACTGCCGTGGGCACCAAGCAAATTCGTGATGCTGCAGAATCTATGAAATTTAGCTTCAAGGACACTAACATGATCCACATTCATGCAAACATGATGGAAACAATTGGAGATACCATAAAGATGGTGTATTCTGATGATCAAACTGGAATAGTAATTCCCGAAAACCACATGCTAATGCAAGCGATGTTGTTCCAAAAATCATACGAAGAGTCGTTTGCTCATACTGAGAGCCTATTCCACATGGAAGAAAAGAAAAAGGCACTGGAAGCGTTTTTTACCAAAAAATAACCATGTTGAATAATTAGATCAAGTTATTTGTGATTCTGATAATATTCATCTGACAACAAGTACTGGACAGGCGGCATTTGAGACAATTTTGGTTGCCACCGTTCCAAGCAATGTTTTTTCAATTCTGGATTTTTTTCCGGCACCAATCACTATCAAGTCGATTCCCCGTCGTTTAGAATAATCAATTATGGCGTTTCCGGCTGACATTGAGCTTTCTATTACTTCTGTTTTTACATTAATGTTATTTGTCATGTTCTTTGCAATGTCTAGAATTCTGTGTGATTCTTGTACTCCAAGGCGAATCAGCTGTTTCTTTGTTTTTACAGGGAGGATTTTAAATATTGATGAAAGATCAACTACGTTTACAATTACGATACTTGCTTTGTAGTCGTTTGCAAGTGTTGCACCGTACTTTACAGCACTCATTGAGCTTTGTGAGCCGTCTATTGCTACAAGTATCTTGGTGAACATGTGAACTGATTGTGTCATATTTGTATTGTTAATAAACGATTTTTCAATCTAGGTTGGCTTTGGTATTACGGTAGTTTCCTCGGTCCCAAATTTTTCCATTACGGAATTCCGTATTTTTGTTATGATTTCATGTACCTCTCTTAGAGTCAATTCTGGATTCATGTTGGTGTGTATCTGGGCAGACATTGCGTGGCCTAGTGGTCTTATTAGAACATCCTCAACATCGACTTTGAAATTTTGCTCAACATAATTTGAGATCTCGTCTTCTAACTCTGGATTTTTCACTGCATCAAGCAATACCAAAGTTGATTCTTTGAATGCAATGCGTGCCATATAGAAAATGTATCCAGCTATGATTATTCCACCTATGGAATCCATGTAGGGTATACCAAAGTACCCTGCCAAGACGCTTGCAAACCCAACAAATGATGCACTACCGTCTTTTATCGAGTTTTTAGCGTCCAGATTCAGGGAAACCAGATTATATTTTTTAGCAATACTTCTTACTTTGAAGGCTCTATGTAGTGATACACTGCCTGCGGCAATCAGTGTAATCATTGTGATCTCTGGGTTGATTGTTTCGGTCGGATGGACTATTCTCTCATATGCATGATACACAATAAACACACCAAGAATCACAATTACAACTGCTGCCACAAATGCTGCAAAACTTTCAATTTTTGCGTATCCGAAATGAAATTTCCGGCTCTTTGGTTTGCGAAGCATGGCTATTCCAAACCACACTATGAATGAAACCAGTGCATCTGCCATCGAGTCAAGACCGTCTGCAAATAAGGTCAGGCTGCCGGTAGTGGTAGATACAACCACCTCTGCGATTCCTATTGCTAGTAATGTCCAGATTGATATCCATGCAGCACGTTTTCCCTCCTCAAAGCCCCTATGTTTGTTCAAAAAAGATTGTACTTCGTTTTTTTCTGGAATTAATTAGTGTTATGTGGTGTATTGCTTGTTTGGAGCCTTTGAGATCTAGTCTCTTGGCGGATTTGCAAATCTGTTTGCAGGATTATTGTGATAATCCACTGGCAGACTAGAATCTTTTTGCCTGCCTGTTAGGATTCCAACTACAACATCATCTTTTTTGATGATTCCTTTTTCGACTAGCTTTTTGATTCCCGCCGGTGATGCGCCTGATGCCATCTCGCAATCAAAACCATTTAGTCCTACAATCGACATACCGTCAAGCATCTCAGAATCTGATACTTTTTCCACTATGCCATTTGTGAATTCGAGTGCACGTAATCCCTTGAGTATGTTTGCAGGCCTGCCAATCTGAATTGCAGTTGCCTTTGTTTTTGGCCTGATTCCTTTTTCGTCTAGGTGCTTATAGTAATTTTTTATAGTCTCGATGTCCGGCTTGCCCTTGTTCCAGCGCAGCTTTTGCCCTTCAAACTCTCCATTGTACAAATCATACAAAGTACTTGCACCTTCGGAATTTATCACTGCGATTCGTGGAACTTTTTTGATCCAGCCCCACTCGTACAATTCCATTAATGCCTTGCCACAGCTAGAAATGTTTCCCAGCGCTCCGCCAGGATAGATAATCCAGTCTGGCGGATTCCAGTTTAGGTATTCTATTGCTCTATATGGGATGGTTTTTTGCCCCTCTATTCTAAACGGGTTTACCGAGTTCACCGTATATCCGTCATGATGTTTTGCGTCATCAAGTGATTTTGCTAGGGCGTCATCAAAATTTCCCTGAACTTGGACTATTTGTGCTCCAAATTGGTATGCCTGAGATAGTTTCCCAGGTGCAATTTGTCCTGCCGGAATGTAGACGTCACACTCCATATTTTCATTTGCTGCATACATTGCAGCAGCTGCCGAAGTGTTCCCAGTTGATGCGCAGATTATTTTTCTGGCACCAATTAGCTTTGCATGCGTTACGGCAGTTGACATGCCATTGTCTTTGAATGATCCACTCGGGTTGTATCCTTCTGGCTGGAGCCACAATCCATCATGATTTATCCCAATAAAATCTGCAACCTTTGACATTTGGTATGGCTTTGACTGTCTTCCTTCAGCCCCATCCAACGATACCAAATATTTTGAGCATTCGTCTCTGTTGCCTGTGTCTATTTGACAGAAATTGAGCAGCTCTCTAAACCTCCAAACTCCACTTTCATTGAAAATATTTCCCTGCGGATTCCGTCTATTATAGAATAATTCCTTTAGTTCTGGAGAAGGAGTGTTTTTGTATTTTACATCAAGTAAATGGCCGCGCTCGCACTCGATATTCCTGGAGTTAATTGGATATTCTAGGCCACATGATGGATCTATGCATTTTAGGTAAGCATTGCTATTCAATACAAGATTCCACCTGCTCACTACTTTAAATTTGAATTGTTAATATTTTGGAATCAAAAGCTAGACTAAGCTTTTTCAATGGTATGGTGTCACAAAAAAGAAAATGGTTACATTTGAGCAATATCTTAAAGGGATTTTAAAACAAGTAGATGACTCGTATACTTTACTGCAAAATCTGCGCGACAAAATAGGCGATCTTGACATAATGTACCGCGAGCTTGCAAAGATAAACGGCCTTTTTGTGGCACTATCAAACAAACTAGAGACAAACAAGCAAGAACTAGCTGACTATCAATACATTCTCTCGCCAATTAGAAAATATCTGGAAAATCACGAGTTTTTCAGAGAAATGAACACAATGTCATTGCTGTATTCTGATGATTCATTGAGGCTCAAAAACTTACGATTATCAATTCTTGATTCTATGAGAGAAAACAATCTATTAGAGCACATCCAGTCCATACTAAGAGAGTAATGTCTGATAAAAAATGCGTCATTTGTGGCTGCAAAGATCATAAAATATTTGGTTGCTCAAAGCACTGGTCCAAAAGTTGTAGTTGCCACAAGTAATTATTCTGGCTTACATGTATTGCAAATTATAGCATTAAATGATTTTTCTGCCAAGGCTAATGTTGAAAACCAGTGATGATTGTACTCTGAGAACTGTTCGTCTCTTAGATTGTTGCATTTGCTTTGATGCAGAATAGTGGTTGCATCGTTAGATATCACAATAAATCCAAAATCTCCACTTTTGATCTGCTTGAATTCCTCAAGGCTTTGTATTTTTGTCAATACTTTTGTTTATTTTGTTATTATTTTAACTGGATTTTTTTCCACCTGAACGAACATGGAAGTTAATACAACATTTGCATTCTTTGGCGAGACATTCACTTTCCTCATAATGTCCACAAATTCCACATTCGCAATGAGCCTTCATTAGGATAGTTAATCCAAAGTAGAATATAACTAAAACTGCATATTTTTTGCTGATTTGTTACTAAAATGATATTATTTTTTTGATTTTTGTGGCTTTGATGGTTTGGATTCTTTTTTTGGTTTTGCGCTCGGTTTGCCTTCTAGCTCTTCTTTGATTTCTTCTGCCTTTTTGTCCACTACTCGAATTATCTCTTGAATAAATCCATCCAAATCATCATCGGATACAGGTGGTTCTGCCTGGGCGGCAATCTCGTTTATTGCGTTAGATATTTCCGAGCTTACCTGCTCAAAGCTTTCTGGGTCTTCATAGGCTGCACTGTATAGTGATTTTAGATTGTTTACCTGATTTACTAGCTGATCTGTTAATGTTATATTGTAATCAGTGCCTGAGATCGAAATCTCTTTTGATGACATGATTTGATGTTTTTAGAATACTTTCTTATAGTTTTTGGTGCCGATTATCAAAACACAATGTACTCTAGAGCCACTGCGTCTGAAATAAGATTGACGTGTTTGGAGTTTACAACATAGCCATTTTTGATATCATTAACAGACACCCAACGGTTAGTTGAGGTATAGTGGCTACGTGTGCTGAGCTCTTTTTCAATTGTCTCAATATCGAACTCACCCTCTTCGACTTGCTGCATAGTAAGGTGTTTTATTGTAATTAGGATCTTGTTGACCTTGACCCTGTTTCCAAACTTCCACTGTACTGGTGGATGTTCGTCTGAGACTTCGAGAATCTTTATCTTCATTTCTTTGTCCCCAAAGACATTGTGACTCACAAGCATCCGCTCGTCTACAAATTCTTCAAAGCTCATAATACCATTATTGTAATTGGATAATTAAAGAGTTATTCTGAATTTGTCCTTTTTCCACTAGGCTTCTTGGCTAATCTTGGTATTTTTGCTCACAAACGGCATGGTGTAATCCTTTAGGTCTAGTCTCTGGCGTTTTGCGTCAATTATGGAATGTGTAGTTCCATCATAGTTGCATGCAAAATCCGATATTTGTTTTGATTTGTCCCAGATCTTGTAGTATTCTCGTAGCTCTCTTTTTTCATATTCACCCAGACCAATTCGCTTTTTTGATAGAAACTTGAATGCAAAAATTACTTCTCGTGTCTGATACAGCTCAAAATTATCGACCCACTTTAGGCATCGTATTATCTGATCATATGGCACAACAAGTGAGTTTGTGGTGCCTGATTTTGCCTCTATTGTAAATATGGTGCTGTTTTTTGTGCTAATTGCCAAAATGTCTGGCAAGCCTACGCTTGGCGAGCCTAGTCTGAATCCCTTCCAACCATCTAAGGAATTGAATCGCTTAACCAAGGTGTCTTCCCAGTGATATCCGCGCTGCCTTCGTGTCCTTGCTATCTTGACATTGTCTTTTTTCTTGGTTTGTTTTTGTAGTCTGACTAGATTTGACATGGTTTGATATTGGCCTGTTTGATTATAGATACTAGGTTATTGTATTATCAAGCAAATAGTCTTGAAATTATGACTTGGTAAATGTGAATTTTGGGGATTTATCAAAGTCGCAACTGGCAACTCTCATCATTTGTCCGGGTTTCTGCTCGACATTACCATTTATTGTCCCAATTATTTTGATCGAGTCCTCGAATTTCACAATGCCAAAGATCGTGCCATCCTTAGATGAGCATTCTAGTAAAATTCCGGGCTCTTTTACCGGTCTGTATTTTAGGTTGCCAAAGCAATTACTGCAAAACTCGCTTGGAGGCCAGCTTGTTTTATGACATTTTTCACACTCTCCAACAGTAAATCGTCCCTGTCTTAGCTCTGATTCAAAACTCAATTTCTCATCACCAAAACTGTAGACGATGTTGCAGCTGCTGACATGTTCTGTACAAGGCCAATTTTTGCATTTTTTACTTGTCTTTTTGCAGACATTCCCTGAAGCTGTGATGCTATTTCTGCAATTTGTGCAATCCCCGTTGCACCGAGTGGATGACCTGAACCAATCAGGCCTCCCCGTGGGTTAATTTTTTTATCATTTGTCTTGTACAATTCTAAAACGAGTTTTCCGGCATTACCTTTTGATACTAAGCCCAAATCCTCTAAAATCATCAATTCACAGATTGAAAACGCATCGTGGACTTCGGCTACATCTACCTGGTCAGCCTTGATTCTAGCCATGGAATATGCCTGATTTGCGGCGTCAATGGTAGAATCTAATCTAGTCAAGTCATTTTTTGTAAAACTAGCAGATGTAGTTTTCTGGCCTATTCCAGATATGAACACTGGCGAGTCGGTGTATTTTTTTGCTAGATTTTCTGATACGAGTAAAACCGCGGAACTTCCACTACAAGAACGAGAGCAATCAAGCAATTTCAGATCTTCCGTTAGTCGTTTTGAGTTCATAATGTCTTCTATGGTGTATGCTTTTGTATTGTATGCAGCTGGATTGTCTTGGGCATTTTTGTGATTTAATGCAGAAACATATGCTAACTCTTCTTCGGTTGTACCAAATTTTCTTTTGTGTGCCTTGGTAAACATTGTTCCCCAAAATATCGGATGTGTAAACTCTCCTCTAGACACATCCCAATCTAGTACTTGGGCAGAATTTTCTGCCTGCTCTGCTCCAACTACCAATACTATATCTGCCATTTCTGATGCGATGTAAGAATATCCAGAAACAATCGAATTTGCGCCTGAATTGCACATGTTTTCTATGCTCTGGGCAATTTTTGGGGTAATTCCTGTTAATTCCGACAGTATTGGTGCTAGGTATTTTTTGTTGTTGTTTGTAGAGACTAGGACAGCATCGATGTCTTTTTGTGACAAGTTTTTTGTATTTTGAAACAATTCTTTTGTTGCAGAAACAAGAAGGTTCTCTATTGATGGTTGGCCAAGTGTGAATTTTGTAGTGGAATATCCAGCTATTGCTACATTCATTATGCATCACTGAATGTCTTTGTGAACAAATCAAAGGATTTTCCGACTTCACCGCTTGGGTTAAACTGGATAATTGGATGCGTAATTCCAGCATCGTAGAATCGCTTTAGCTGTTTTTTGCATTCTTGCGGGGAGCCAGAAATTGTGAGTGCCTGCAACATGGAATCTGGTATCAATTCGTGGTTTGATTTGAGGCCTGACTTTAGATATTCCTGGTAAATATTGTCTGTTTCTTTTTTGAATCCGTTTTCTGCTAGGAATTTTCTGTAAATTTCACCGACAGAAATGTAAAACGACAGTGTTTTTCGTACTCGTTCTTTTGCTTGGTCGCCATCCTCTGAGACACTAGTGATAAGCTGACATGCAACATCGATTTTTCTTTTGTTTTGCATTTTGGAGATGGTTTCTTTCATCTCGGAGATTGGCCTCAAATAGAAAATCACTCCGTCACCTATTCTCCACGTAAGCTCAGTCATTTTCTGGTTTATTGCCGCAATATAGATTGGAATGTGTTGTCTTGGAGGCTTGATTAGTAGAGTAAAGCCCCGCAGTGCAAAAATCCCACCGGCATAGTCTATTTTTTTGCCAGATAGAGCAAGGCGAATTATCTCTACAGTTTCTTTCATTCTTTGAAGTGGTTTTTCAAATCGGTATCCGTGTAATCCTTGAATAATTGGTATGCTGCTTGTTCCTAGGCCCAGTACGAATCTCTGGTTTGATATTGTGTCTATTGTGGCAGCGCCCATTGCAATTACTGCTGGACTACGCGAGTAAATGTTGATGATTGATGAGCCTATCTTGGATTTGGTTCTGGCGGAAACTGCCGACAGCATTGCAAAGTTTTCCATGCCCCAAGTTTCTGGGACCCATACAGTATCTGGACTTGCTTTGATTGTTTTTTCTGCACATTTTAGAAGATCTTCAATTGGTAGCAGCGAGCCGAGACTGTATGATAATTTCATGCCGATCACTAGGGCTTTTTACCTTTTAATGCCTTTGAGCATTCTTCCAGGTCTTTGTGGGAATCAATAGAGTGCCATAACGCCTTTTTGAATTTGACTCCGATAAGATTTCTTTTGTTGGCAAACCTGCGAAATGTGGTTTCCTCAATTGCGCCTTTGGATGGTAGATCCGCAATTATTTTTTTGTCCAAATGGTAAATCCCGGCATTCATCCAAATATTCTCAATTGGTTTTTTTTCTCTAAAATTGGTTATTTTAGAGTCGTCAATATCGACTGTGCCTAACTTGGTTCGCAACTCCACTAACGCAATAGAATTTGCGTGCGAGTATAGTTTCCTAACGTCAATGTCTGTTATGATGTCGCCATTAATCACTAGGAGTGATTTTTCTTTGATTAGTTTTGCTGCCTTTTTTATTGCACCGCCGGTGCCAAGTGGGGATTTTTCTGTGGAATATTGAATTTTTGAATCAAAGTTGTCTTTTTGTTCTAGATAGTTTTCAATTTGGTCTGTTTTGTATCCAGTACAGATGATAAATTCGTTTATTTTGAATTTTTTTAATTGTTTTATCTGCCATTCAATTAGCGGTATGTTGTTTATTGGGATTAGTGGTTTTGGTACATAATCAGTAATGGGCCTGAGCCTGCTTCCAAGGCCTCCTGCCAGTATGATTGCTTGCAATATTGGTATGATGTAATCTGGGCTTTAAAATCTATGGCTGGAATTAAATTATTCCTAGTGTGACTTGGCCAAAATAGTATCCCACAAATGTAAGAGCAATACTCCAAACACAGGAGCCGCAAAAAGTATACAAAACAAACTTGATTGGACTCATCTTGAATAATCCTGCTGGAATTGAAATCATTTCTCGCAACACTGGCACCATTCGTCCAAAAAAGACTGCTTTTTCTCCATGTCTTTCAAACCATGTCTCTATTCTTGCTAGCTTTTGCTCAGAGATTCTTGCGTATTTGAGATATCGTAGCATTGCAACCCGTCCAAGCTTGATACATACCAAATAGATGACCGTAGAGCCAATAGTGGCCCCTGCCCCGCCAGAAATTCCTAGCCCAAACACTTCGATCACACTCATTCCGTTTTGCGAGGCAAAATAGCCAGCAAATGGAAAAATCGCGGCAGTCGGAATGGGTGGAAAAACCGTTTCTATTATTGCAGCTATAAAGACTCCGACATAGAGGTATTCTGATACTAGTGAGCTTATCCATTGGATTAGAGCCTGAACTTCGTTCAATTCTTTTCTGTTAGGTAATAATGTAATTCAGTATAACACTCTACGCAATATTGCTCGTCATTTGTATGCGTACAGTCGTAGGTTTTGCTAGATTCTTTGCTGCATTTTGCGCAGACGGTCATTTTCTAATTTTTATTGCGCCCAGTGCGATTTGGAATGCTCCGACACCAAATAATGGGCCTGCTTCCACCATGGCATTTCTTGGCTGATCCGATGGTGGCATTGAGAGAAACACTGCACCGCCAACTATTATCATTACACCTGTCACAAACAGCATTACGGCAAGTGGTTTTGATGGTTCTTTACGCGATATGAAAAACGCAATTATTGGCAATATCATTGCTGTCCCTCCAAGCCCCATTCCACGTGTTTTGTGATCAAACGGCAAAAATCCCTGATCAGAGCCCTTGCTTACTGCGGCATCTGCTCCATAAATTGCAAGTAATCCAATTGAAATTGCAGTTATGATCAGGGCTGCTTTTAGTGCCATTGATTCGAAGCACAATTAATTACCTAATAAATCGTACTGATTGATTTACGCAGTATTGGTGCCATGATTTAGTCATATGTTTAAAAATAGATTTGACGTATGGGTATTGTCGTGTCAGATGATTCGTTACGCGAAATAGTGATCGATCAAGACGAAAAAAAGCAGAAAGCATTAGAGATGTTTTCTGATAACTATACTCGAGTAATATTGTCTGCTATGATAGAGCAACCAAAATCTGCCCTACAAATAGCAGGGAAAACAAAGATTCCACTAACTACTGTTTATCGGAAATTGCATCACATGCTGGAGGAGAACCTGATAAAAATATCGGGACAAATTGCAGAAAATGGCAAAAAAAACTTTTTGTACAAAAGCAAGCTAATATCATTCCAAGTGACCTTTACCAAAGACAGATTTGCGGTACTGGTCAATACCAGCGGCACCTGCAATTTTTGCCTAAAAAATCACACCTGAACGCTTAGATTTTTGGGTAATCTGACAATGAATGTGGTGGGATTGTTCTTGACGCTGATATTTCCGCCATGCTGCTCGACAATTTTTTTGCAAATAGACAAGCCAAGTCCGGTTCCTATCTGCTTTGTGGTAAACAACGGGTCAAATATCTTGGTTAAGTTTTGAGGTGAAATTCCTGGACCAGAGTCCTCTATTGCAAATATTGCGTTGGAGCCATTGTCTAAAATTCTGACATTGATTGTTCCCTTGTTATCTATTGCCTGAACTGCATTTATCAGCAAATTAGTAATGACTGCTTCCATTTTTCGGACATCGATGTTGAGTCGAAGATCAACATTGTCGACATTTACCTTGACATCCTTTGAGAAATTATTATCATCTATGATTTGTTTTATTATGCTTGTAATGTTTGCAGACTGGAGTTGAAGCTGACTTGCCTTGCCATATTCCAAGACTTCATTCACCTGATGAGATATTCTGTCTATTGCACGATGTAATTTTCCATAATAGATGATTTTTTCCTCGATTCGCAGCTTTTGTTTGTTTTCCATCAATTCCACGACATTTTTGATTGTGGATAATGGGTTTCTAAGATCATGAGCCATTCTTGATGCAAGCTCGCCAATTATTGCAAGTTTTTGTGATTTGATGAGCTCGTCTGTTTTCTCATTTACCTGACGCTCTAGGTGATCACGCTGGAGTTCTAGTTCTTTTTCCTTTAGGACTACTTTATCCAGATTTCTTCTCAGGTCGGATTCCAGCTTTGTGTTTTCGGCCTTTTGAATTTCTAAATCACGGTTTTTCTTTTCTAGCTCCTCGTTTCTTAGGCTAAGATTTGTAGCCAGATCTTGTAGAAAATCAATTTTTTCCTTTAGCTCCGAATTTACGCGCATTAATTCAGAAAATCTAACACTAGACTGCATTGCAAGATCTCGGATTTGTATCTCTCGCTCTTCTAACTCGTGTTTTGCATTGCCTAGATCGTCTAGTGCCTTTCCAGTCAGTCCTCCAAATTTCTCATAATCTGTGGCTTGGGCCAATAGAGTTTTCTTTTCTTGTAATCGGTATTATCTTGTGTTTGTTATAATCAAACAAACAAAATTTTCTGGGCTTAGTTCATAAAAATATTAAAGGCACTAAATATGACGTCGCCATAGGTTAGTTGTATCACAAAGCCGGCTGCGATAAATATCATGTATGGTATGCCTGGTGTTATCCAAGTGTCTTTTTTAGTGCAAAACTCTGCATATTCTGCATGCTGCAATGACATGTTGAGTTTTTTGTATTTTCCTTGTTTTTGCTCAATTGAAAATCCGAACTTTGGGTTTGCGGCTCTATATCCTATGAACATTGCAAGCGCCTTTTTCTTTTTGCTCTCATTGAATCCCTCAAAGATATCATGATGACTTGCAAGCAAGGCTACATTTCTAATCACATTTACTAGCATTGGAACAATTGAGAGCAATACTGCATTTGTTAGTGTAGTAAATGGAGTTATGGTTCCATGAGTAAGTGATACATTAGGCACTAGTCCTGCTAGGACAATTAGCGCAAAGGCATCTGCACCCCCAAAGAGTCCAAATCTCCAAATTATTATGGTGATTGGTGCTACAATCATGGCAATTCCTATTTTGAATAATTGATCAGACATATTGGCACTAAATGGAATTAAAACTGCCGCTATTGCACCAAAGACAATCCAAATTATATCGCTGATTTCGCGTTTTTTGATGTCTGATGTGCATGCGATTCCAAGCATGCCTAGTGCAAGCACTATTCTTATTCCATCAAGTGATGCTAACTCCAACATGTTCTTTACGAGTCATTTGTTTTTGAATTTATTTAATGGCAAGCTTGCGTTTTTTGCCTAAACATTGAATTTTGTAAAAATTATTTTGCTGCCCTTTTTATTGGTTCTAGACTCTTTGATCTTTTCCAGAGATGCTCGCAAAGACTATACATGTTTTCCACCATTTCTATGGAATTACTATCCAGGACAGAATCTCCATCATCATTCATGTCCATGGATTCGTTTATGCCGCCGGACATAAGGAGGCGTTTTCCTTCCTCTACTATCATTCTTGATTTTGATGGGAGCTTACCAATTCTTATTTCAGATGCTCCGAGTTTGCCTATCATAGATGTCACACTTGGATCGTCAACATCTGTTACTATTCTGATTTGACCTCCGCTTGCCTTGCATATTTTGATCTTTTCTGGAATTGATGTGTGATACATACGAACCAAGTCTTTTCCTGTAGTCACTACATAAACTATGGATTTTGATTCAGAAAATAACTTGCCAACTCTAGAGTAAATGTTGTGTCTTCCCTGTATGATTGATACTGTTGCGGACTCTACTGGGTGCTGTTTTCGCGTAATGTCTCTGAGATCGTCTGAGAGCTTGTTTGCTAGCTTTTGCATTGTGATGAATTCGTTTTCTTTTCGCTGAATGATATTTGTGAGTCCTTCTTGTGGCTCGACTGGCTTGCAGATGATTGGATTTGTCATTGTGGTTGTGATCAGTCCAAGACTACGTAATTTTTCCAGCGAGCGGTATGCCTTTCCTCGCTCAATGTCTAGTTTTGCGGCCAAATTACCGACAGAGAGTGGCCCAATCTGAAGCAGTCCGATGTATAGATGTGCATCTATGTCGTCTAAATCAAAATGCTTTAACATTGTAATTAGATCATTGCGTGGCTGCATTCGATAGGGGTCTATTGTGAATCTGGTATATTAGTTTGAGCCGTATTGTTTAGAGAGACTGGTCAAACTTTACACATCGTACTTATGTTTTAATGAATTTGATTCGTTCCTTTATTGCTTCAAGTGACTTGAGCAGTCCTTCCACACCGAGCGTATTGGATGTATCCACCAGATTAAAGTGACCAAGCTTTCTTTGAGGCTTTGATTCTTCTTTTCCATACATCTTGAGGTAAAGATTTTCTGCACCAAAGTCAGAGATTTTGTACTTGCCTGAAAACTCATCCGTTCCTAAAATATTATACATAATTGTTGGATGTACTAGTGTGGTCTCGCCAAGCTTGAGTCCTAATATTGCTCTGAGATGCTGCTCGAATTGGGATGTCTTACTTGATTGTAATGTGTGATGGCCTGAATTGTGGACACGTGGTGCAATCTCGTTTATTATGACTCGATCGTCTTTTGTGACGAACATTTCTATTCCAAAGACACCAGCACCGTGAAGAACATCCATGGTGTCGTGTGCTATTTTCTCTGCTTGCCTGGCAATGTTTTCTGATACGCGGGCAGGAGCAATCGTTATTTTTAGAATATTGTTCTCATGTATGTTTTCCACAACTGGATACGTAGCAATATGCCCATTGGTGTTTCGTGCCGCAATTACAGATACTTCCATTTTAAAATCAACAAATTTTTCCAACATGAGTGATTTTCCAGGGAAATTACTGTATGCTGTTTCCAAGTCGTTTTGTGATCTTATTTTGTAATTTCCTCTGCCGTCATAAGCGTCGCGCCTTGCCTTGAGAAGTGCTGGATAGCCAAATTGTTTTATTTTTTCTTTTAGATCATCAAGTGATTTTATTTCCACAAAATCTGTTACTGGGATTTTGTTTTGTGCAAGAAATGATTTTTGCAAAAACTTATCTTGGATTATTCGCAAAGTTTCTGGCGATGGGTTTATCGTGGTTTTTGATTCTGCTTGCTTGAGAACCTCACTATTGCCGGATTCTATTTCATATGTGAGAATGTCTACTTTGTCTGCTAACTCAAAAATAGCACCCTCATCCTTAAAATCAGCTACAATTTGCTTTGCTCCTACCTTTGCGGCAGGGCAATTAGGTGTTGGATCAAGCACAATTACATCTGAGATGTATTCTGGCATATTTTTTGCAGCCTCGGTTATCATCATTCCTAGCTGTCCTCCACCAATTAACCCCAAGACTTTCATCATTTGTTGGCATGATACTTGTACTAAAAATGGTTACGTCAAAATCAGATATTGTTAAAAGCATCATAGTTATCTTCAGATTTGATGTTGCCAAAAAAACCCCTGGTTGGAATAATCATGGGTTCTAGTTCGGATAGCAAAATTATGCATAATGCGGCAAAAATACTGGATGATTTTGGAATCCCCCATGAAGATCAAATTGTGTCTGCGCACCGCACTCCGACAAGACTGGAAGAATATGCAAAACATGCGGAAAAAAATCAACTCCGTGTAATTATAGCTGGTGCTGGCGGCTCTGCTCATTTGCCGGGAATGATTGCATCACATACTATTATCCCAGTAATTGGAGTTCCAATAATGGTGTACAATGACAAGTCGGAAAAAAAATCCGAGTTTAAATTTTCGGCATTTGGTGGAATGGATTCGCTACTTTCCATAGTGGAGATGCCAAATGGCTCACCTGTTGCCACAGTTGGAGTCAACAAGGCTGCAAATGCCGGATTATATGCAGTAAAGATTTTGGCAACAGAGTTCGCCGAGCTGCGGCCAAAACTCAAAAAATTCAAAGAAAAACAACACAACTCCGTTCTAGCAGAATCTGATGAATTAAAAAAGTCAGGACTGGTAAAGTTTGTTGCAAAAAAATTCAAGTAAGCAACTTGAATTGAATGTTCTTTGATTTTAGATGCGCGATTAGCTTTTGTGCATGCTCCCTTCCCTCTGTTTCTAGGCTTAGTGTTACGCCTGCTGTTCCGGCATCGATTTCTGAGCTGAGTCTGTCGTGTGTTACCTCTACTATATTCACAGAAAGTGACGCAATCTCATCTACTACTTCCTTTAGTGCGCCTGGCTTGTCTTTGAGCAAGATGAATATCTTGACTAGCCTGCTCATGGCTGCAAGGCCCTTGGATACAATTTGGCCTAACAAGTACATGTCTACGTTTCCGCCGCCCATGATTGGCACGACTTTTTTGTTTGGCGATGGCTTGGCATAAAGCAGATACGCCAGTGAAACTACTCCTGCTGGCTCTACTACCATTTTTGCACGCTCCATTAGCAAAAACATTGTCTTTACTATTTGGGTGTCATCAACAGTTACAATATCATCAATTAACTCAGTGATTATTCTAAACGTGTTTTTGCCAGGCATTTTAACGGCAATTCCATCCGCAATTGTTCTTGCGCCTTTTACTGCCTGCAGTCTGTTTGCCTTGACGGAATTTTTCATTGCAGGAAATGCCTTTGACTCTACACCAATTACTTTGATGTTTGGCTTTTTACTCTTTACCGCAATTAGGACTCCTGCAGCCAGACCTCCTCCGCCAATTGGGACGTAGATTTCATCTACGTCTGGCAAATCTTCTAGTATTTCAAGACCGATTGCTCCATTTGCTGCTATGATTTGTGGATCATCAAATGCATGAATTATTTTTGCGCCTGTCTTTTTTGATATCTGCTGTGCCTTTGCCCACGATTCGTCATAGTTGATTCCATCTAGGATCACCTTGGCTCCATAACCGCGAGTTGCTGCAACCTTGGCAGGCGATGCAGTAACTGGCATTACAATAGTGCAGGGAATTTTTTCAAGCTTGGATGCATAGGCTACTCCTTGCGCATGATTCCCAGCAGAGGCTGCAATGACTCCATGCTTTTTTTCGTCTGGCGACATTGAGCGAATCTTTGCATATGGCCCCCTTAGTTTGAATGAGCCAGTTTTTTGCGTAAATTCAGCTTTGAGGTAAACCTTGGAGCCGGACATTTTGCTAAATGTCTCTGAATAATACAGGGGAGTTTTGCGAATGATGTTGTTGTAGGAATTTCTAATCTTTACAATGTCTTCGTATTTTGGATTCAATAGAATAGCTCGACTGCTCCTTGGTATATTTAATTTCGCGTACAAATTCTTGACAAGTTGCAAAAATCATCTGGGGCTGGCACCTAGAATTTACGCACAAAAATGCCCATAGATCTTAAATACGCATACGATGATCGTACATAGTTAGTCAAAGGAACGTTCTCCCCTTGAACTATGTTCTAGTTCATTGTTCCTTTGGCTATTTGTTATTACAAACACAACTTATGATATAAAATTTCTCAATTTTGTAATGATTTTATGATGTCATCTAAGACATGGATTATCTCTTGTTTTGTTTCATTCGTGATCCTTTTTGGATCAAAGATTGATTCTTTTTTCTTGTTTTTCACAAAATCTAAATCAAATGTACAAACACACCCTTCCTCGCCTGTGACTAGTCTGTTCTCGTCAATTAGTACTGATGTTGTGGTGTATGCTTCAATTAGGAGATTATCCAGTTCCTTGAAGAGTTCTTTTTTTCTCTGGTCTTTTGCCTTAAAGTCATAGTCTGTCTTTTTGCCGGTCTCTGTCGATATTTCATCTCGCATCTTATCATTTTCAAATAACACCTCGAATAGTTTCTGCTCGCCTAGGTCCCGATAACCCATCTTTTCTAATCTTTCACGTATCATGGAATCGGTAAGCTCTGCAAGCTCTTTTTCCTTGTTTATGGTATTGTCCATGATTTCTGCCAGCTCTTTTTGGATATTTTGGACCTTGATGTCTGGCTTGTAATATAATAATGCGTGATATTGTAATGCCATGTGCCATAGAATGGTATAGTTTTTGATCTGACATTCCAGCTTTACGAAAATTCTCCTTAGATCTTCATCTGATGTACTGGTGATTCCTTGGCTTTTCCATTTTGGGGATTTTACCAGTATGGAATTATAGTATTTGCCTACTGCTTCTGGATCAAACGTGTTCTGATCAGTAACCGTGGTGTCGCCAAGCATTACCTTGACTGGTGTTGGCTTGACTAGGCCTTCGATGCTTTTTTGGTACAATTGGCTTATTTGCTGAGATTTTAGAGCCAGACTCTCAAAAAACTCGTCGGTACTCTTGCTGCCTAGGCGCACAAAAACAAGGGATGGTTTGAGCCTAAAAATCCTAATGCTCTGTAGCATTGATTTGTACCAATCTCTTAAATACAAAATCGCCTTAATTTTCGTTGAAGTTGGCGCTAAGCAGAATTCTATGCACAAATTGTAATGTGGAGGTAGTCCAGTATTATGATGATGCTTATAAGGGAAGAAGGGCAAAATGTCCAATTTGCTCGGTTAGCTTTCCACTAGAATAGGGTGAAAAATTGAGCAGTACAGAAAAAAAACCCCAAGCAGACAAGCCGGCTCCAAAAAAGGCCAAAAAAGACTTTAGCGTAATTGACATGATGCTATCAAAGTCATCTGAAAGAGTAGTGGACTCTGAGACATTAATCAAAGAAACACAAAACCGAGTCTGGCGTGCACTAAAAAGTGGATACGAGTATTCGCCGCAAGAAGACGAATCTGACTCATTTCTGAGAAAACACGTTTTTTCTAGAATGAAAATGGTAGTGATATACGTGGACCTAGTTGGCTCTACTCAAATAACACTGGATCTGCCAGAAGACAAAGTAGCTATAATTATCACCTGTTTTGCCCAAGAAATGGCGCAGACAATTCGTCACCATGGGGGATATGTCCTAAAATTTGTAGGCGATGCAGTAATTGGATATTTCCCAGCAGAGGAAAACCAACTCCAGCCGGCAGACAATGCTGTGATGTGTGCTAAATCCATGCTTTCAGTAATCCAAAAAGGCATCAACCCAATTCTGAACCAATACGACTATCCTGACTTGTCAATCAAGGTTGGCATTGACTATGGTGAAAACATGATAGTAAGATATGGTTCTGATGCCAAAAAATCACACGTAGACATTTTGGGCCCAGTAATGAACATTGCATCGAAAATCCAATCAATGGCAAAGCCAAACCAAATTCTAATTGGCGATGATGTCTATGCCAGAGTACACCCCACAATCCAAGGTGGATTTGAAAAGGCAGTCTGGAAGAACAACGAATGGAAATATCATAGAGACGACGGCAATCTGTATCCTGTCTGGATTCACATTGACTAGACTGTGAACTTGTCGGGGCACTCGATGTGCTCATAATGATGGTCTGTGAATTTTTCCTGAACTACATACATTACAATTTTGTGTAGTTCTCCCATGCTGATGTTTTTTTTGCACTTGATGCAGTGCTTGAGTTTCATGTAATGGGGCTGCGATCTCTGATCGCTATAAGGATCTGCGATCAGCTCAATTTGATAAAAAATGACTTGGGCTTGACTTGTTTGCTTATTTTGTGCGTAATGCCAAAGCAAAAATACTGTTCCAGAATATGCAAAACCATGGATGCGACAGAGGTTCGAGCCTTTATGGAAATGCACGGCTATCCTTTTGGATTCAGCCTCAGCCCGTTTGCACAGCTTCGTTATCCGCCTGGGCTTGCAGAACCTACCAGTCCAACTAGGCTCAAGGAAAAAATGATTGCAGAAAATTCCACATTCACCGGCAAAATAAACGAGTTTAATCGAATGTACCTAAAGCATGCATCTGGATTACTGGACATGAGTGCGTCCATGTTTGCACCAGGACACCAGATGGCTCACAAGCTTGCCTCTGACTATTCTACAAAAGACGAACTCGAAAAACTCAGACTGGAAAACGCTGAGCTCAAAAAGAGAATAGAATCATTCAAGAACAAAAAAGTCTAGAGACAAACTCTTTTTAACATTGATTACATGATACTGTGTAATGAGCAAGACGCCAGAACAAAAATGGAAAGAATCTATAATTCAGTACAGAAAAAACTGTCAGAAAATCATTAATCTGTCAAAATCTATCCGTTACGCCGGCGTGATTAATGAATTTGGCAGGACACTAACTGGAATAATAAAGCCCGGACTCAAGCCACTGCTAAATCCAGAAGCTGCAAAAAACGAATTCTTCATTATATCGAATTTAATGACATTGCGCAACACCCAGTCAAAGGCATTTGGCCCACTAGATGTTGCAACGATTCGCCACAAAAACGCAACCATAATCTGTATTCCAAGCGGCAAAGTAGTGTACTACATTGCCATTAATCCTAACGTAAAGTCTGCATTTGATATTGCAAGAAAAGTAAAAAGTATAGTTTAGGCCGGAGCGAATCCGTGATAGCCTTTTGATTGTTGTTGTGAGTCTGCGAATTTTGGCTCAAAGAGCGATACCATGTATCCGTCTGGGTCGAGCACTATTGCGTTTTTGCCTGCCTCTCTATCCATAACATCCCGGTGAATTCGAACTCCTCGTGACTTTAGCTCATCTAGTGCTGATTTTAGGTCGCCGACCAAAAATCCAACCACAATTCCGCTCTCCAAGCTATTAGCAGAATGATCAGCCGTGATTGCCGATGGATGCAAGCTAAGCAGTGCGCCTGTTTGTCCTAGGTCCACCCAAGTACGTCTCTGGTTTTTTATTGGCAGCCCAAGCAATTCGTGGTAAAACGCAGTTGACTTGTCAAGGTCTTTTACTGCCAAAATTACGTTTCCTACGCGCTTTATGTTCACAGAATTGTTATGCGGTACAGTGTTTTATGCTTTATTGTATTTCCATCATGGTTTCGGTTCGCTCAACACCTGGAATCATCTGGATTTTTGTGGTGATTTCGCGAATTTGCGCCAGATCGTCGACTTTGACAAATGCCACTGCGTCAAACTGGCCTGAAATTGGAAATGAATTGTACACGTATTGTATCTTGCCTAACTTTGCGGCAATTAGCTTTTTTGGCGACTTGACCAATATGATTGCCTTTACCATCCCATGTTTACCTCCACTTCGATTAGGGTCTCGGTTGTGACAATTTCCTTGATCTTTTTGAAGTCAATTACAATATTGTTGATTTCATCTATTGTGCCTTGTAACAGAACACAAATGTCTGCCCTGCCAGTCACCGGCAAAATCTCTTTGAGCAGCTTGCGCTTTTTGCGCAATGATTCCATGACCTTGTCTGTTTTGCCGGGCTTGATTGTAATCAGACAGACTGCTCTCATTGTACTATATTGGAATGGTTTGCGAATAAAGTTTTAGTCTTCGACTTCTTGGGATCGTGCTTCTTCGAGGTATGCTTTTCGCGCTTCTAGCTCGGCCTCCTTGTCCTCTTCGAATTCCTCATCAATTATGACTAGGCCATCATCTGCTAGCGGTGCTTGCTTTTTTGGTTTTGCCTTTTTTGCTGGTTTTTCTTTTTTTGCAGGTGTGGTCTTTGCCTTTTTCTTTTCTTCTTTTGCTGGTTTTTTAGCTGCTTTTTTTGCCAAGTTAACTTTCTGAAGAGGTCATTGCCGTGTATTAAAACATTACTTACTTTTTCGATTTCCATCATTTTTGTGGATTAGACTCGATCACGAATTTGTACAAAATCTGATCTGTTTTTATGAAAAATTTTCTAAAGCAAAAATAACTATTTGCACATGGATTTCATCCATTCTTGGCCTGCCTTTGCGATTTCTTCTGGAGTCATGTCCTTAGTGTGAGTCGCAACGGTCCAGTTGTGGCCAAATGGATCTTCAATGTTTCCCATCCTGTCTCCCCAAAACGCATCCATTGGCGGCATTTTTATTTTGGCGCCGTTTTCTGCTGCCTTTTTGAGGGTGTTATCTACGTTGTTTACGTAAAGGTAGATTCCACTGCTTGAGCCGCCTACTGATTGGGGAGACATGCAACCCATTTGCGGCATTTCATCATTTAACATTATGATCGAGTCGCCAATCTTTACTTCTGCATGCATGACTGATTTTCCATCCGGACCTGTCATTTTGAATAATTCTTGTGCGCCAAAGACTTTATTGTAAAAGTCGATTGCCGCAATTGAGTTTTTGACAGTAAGACACATCGTTGCAGTATGCATTCCGTGTGGTGGATTTTCCATGTTGGGAGAATATCCTACTATATAATTAAGGATTCTTCCAAGTTATCGTAACATTTGTTGATTATGGATGAAACGCTTATGCTAGAGTTTGTCTCTAGTATCTCCTTTGATTGAATTTGAGCAATTTTGTGAATAGGTCGTCATCAATTAGTATGGTGGTTCTTCGCGCCATGACTTGGTGCAAAAATTATGCTGTTATGTTGTTTTATGAATCTGAAAAAAGATGTGCCAAGGGTGTGCCTGGAGCTAAAACTTTCTTACCCTACTCCTATTTTGTTAATGATTTTAAAAGAAAGAAACTAGGTTTTTTCCCAATAATGGAGGCGTTCCCCCGCTAAATTCACAGGCAATTAAAATTTTCATAGCAAACCGAACAACCAGACCCTCGGGCCATTCTGACCCCTATAATGATAAATTTTTTCACCATATAATAAACTACGAATTACGATCATGAATCGTTTCCCTTTATCAGTTATCATGGTTTCATTATCGATAAGATTCATTTGACGTAAATGGTTAATTGCCTAGTATATCCAGTAACGCCCCCTTGTAGTTCAATGCATAAACATTGTCCGGCTCTATCTTCAAGACTCTGTCAAAGTATGTGATTGCCTCCCGGTATTTGCCTAGATTACCCAGTGCCGCCCCCTTGTTGTTCAATGCAGAAACCTTGTCCGGGTCTATCTTCAAGGCCCTGTCAAAGTATGTGATTGCCTCCCGGTGTTTGCCTAGATTACCCAGTGCCATCCCCTTGTTGTTCAATGCATAAACATTGTCCGGGTCTATCTTCAAGACTCTGTCAAAGTATGTGATTGCCTCCCGGTATTTGCCTAGATTATCCAGTGCCAACCCCTTGTTGTTCAATGCATAAACATTGTCCGGCTCTATCTTCAAGACTCTGTCATAGTATGTGATTGCCTCCTGGTATTTGCCTAGATTAACCAGTGCCAACCCCTTGTTGTTCAATGCATCAACATAGTCCGGCTCTATCTTCAAGGCCATGTCATAGTATGTGATTGCCTCCTGGTATTTGCCTAGATCATCCAGTGCCAACCCCTTGTTGTTCAATACATCAACATAGTCCGGGTCTATCTTCAAGGCCCTGTCAAAGTATGTGATTGCCTCCCGGTGTTTGCCTAGATCATCCAGTGCCACCCCCTTGTTGTTCAATGCATAAACATTGTCCGGCTCTATCTTCAAGGCCCTGTCATAGTATGTGATTGCCTCCCGGTGTTTGCCTAGATTAACCAGTGCCACCCCCTTGCTGTTCAATGCATCAACATAGTCCGGCTCTATCTTCAAGGCCCTGTCAAAGTATGTGATTGCCTCCAGGTATTTGCCTAGATTAACCAGTGCCACCCCCTTGTTGTTCAATGCAGAAACATAGTCCGGCTCTATCTTCAAGACTCTGTCAAAGTATGTGATTGCCTCCCGGTGTTTGCCTAGATTACCCAGTGCCATCCCCTTGTTGTTCAATGCATAAACATCGTCCGGCTCTATCTTCAAGACTCTGTCAAAGTATGTGATTGCCTCCCGGTATTTGCCTAGATTATCCAGTGCCAACCCCTTGCTGTTCAATGCATCAACATCGTCCGGCTCTATCTTCAAGACTCTGTCAAAGTATGTGATTGCCTCCCGGTATTTGCCAGAAAGATAACTCTCCTTGGCTTTAGCCATTAGTGATTCAATACCTTCCTTCCCATTTACCGGAGGCGGATTTGTTATGAAAATCATACAAAAAAGTAGTATCGTTATTCCCAGAATACTGATACTATGAAGTCTAACCAATTCTGGTGATATTTGTAGCATAATTTGTTAAAAAGTTTTCTGAAATTTAATTAACAAAAATTTTATCTAGAATTACACTTTAGTGTAATAGTGGTTGATTTGGTTCGTCCATTCAGTTCAATCAATAAAAAATTCGATAACTTTAGATATTCATAATTGAATAACCAACATGCTTAAGCCGATAGGTTTGGGTCTAGGTTTTTCATTTGTACTTGTTATCATATTCCTAATATCCTCAGGAATAACAAACCCAAAACCTACAATTGACA
>Ga0194120_10002961_pt1 | contig 28454 bp, 29 predicted proteins | sample TA2MahCa65mmetaG_FD_148642 | JGI IMG/M metagenome (GOLD analysis project Ga0194120, IMG submission 148642) | Freshwater microbial communities from Lake Tanganyika, Tanzania - TA2015019 Mahale Deep Cast 65m | ecosystem: Environmental > Aquatic > Freshwater > Lake | place: Tanzania: Lake... | reverse complement strand
GCGCGTGGAGCAGAGAGAACGGAGCAAGGAGGAGAAAAGCAAGTATGTATGTTTGTAGTTTCATAAAATATTTTTATAAACCTTAATAGCAAAATGTATTTCCAATCGCTCTAACCTTATCACCTTATATTATCCATTGCAAATAAAGTGATAAGGTTAAAATGGTTGTAGTCGCTATTTTCTACTAAGGTTGTTTCAAACGATAAAGTTTTTCAATTTCTATTTCACTCCTACGGAGTTTAAATTTTTTGACACTTCACTTTCTATAAACATATCATCCCTACGGGATTATCAAACTCCGTTAGGAGTGTTATGTTTATAAAAATCATACTCGGAAATCGTTTTCAACTCCGTAGGAGTGGCATAATATCATTTCAACTCCGTAGGAGTGGCATAATAATTTTTCCAATTACTCATTTCAACACTGCCAACACTTTATCAAAAATACTTTTCGCAATCACAAAAATTTCCTTCGCTTGTTCTTTCGTAGGGAAACCCGAAGGTAAAATTCCGTGCTGTGAAGGATAACGCATATCAATATAAATGTCTTCAATCGGAAGAAATTCTTCTCGGGTAAGTGGTAGTCTTGTTTTTACTTCTCCTGGCAATACATCAAAGAGTGTTAAGACATTATGAATCTTCGGAATGGTCAAGGAATGTTCTTCTAACGTGGCTTTCAATATTTTTTCAATGGCTTGCTGGCAATGAAAAAGAACTATGTTCGCATAATACTCCTCTTGCATGATGTCCTCTGCTAATGAAATATCGCGCTGAGCAAATTCAATCCATTCTGTTGTTTTTGTTTTCATACGAGTCGAACACCATTGTTGTTAATTTCCCGAATAAAGTAACTATCCACATCAACAAGTTTGCTCCATTCGTCTTTTGAATACACCAACAAATCCATCGGAATTTTCGAGCGAATATCTATTATTGTTCGAGATACATTTATTCTTCGGTCGCAGTATTCCTTGTAACTTTGCGCCATTCCTTGCTCATCTAACACAACCACCAAATCAATATCGCTATCTTCATGCGGCGTTCCCCAAGCATAACTTCCGAAAAGAATAATATCCTTCACTTTGAAATTACTCGTCAAGCGCGAAACAATTTCTTGTTTGATTTGTTCGTTGAAAACTATTCCGTTCATAATTGCTGGCAAAATTTATTCTTTTCTTTTTCCAATTTCAAACTACAGACTATTTTCACTTGAGTATTTCCCCCGTTACCATACTCCAAAAAAGTAAATCGAGTTCGTCCATCGAGATTTTTACTTTTTTGGAAAACGCGAGAAACTGTTGTTCAATTTCCAAATATGTTTTTCTCGAAAGTGTTTTTGGTAGCGATTGCAAAACTCCGCAACGCAACAACCCTTTCAAAATATGTCTATCAATAATTGCCAATTCGCGTTTGCCGATGTTGCGAAGAAAATGCGATGATTCTTTGTATCCCATTCCTAAAACATTCTTCACTAAATATTCTCGCAATTCGTACGGTGATTTCTCTTTTGAAATTTCAGAAAAATGATTCGCAAAGTCTTCTTTCAGTGCTCGCAAGTGTTTTGCTTTTGTATTGTGAAAACGAATATAAAACTCTTTGCTTCGTAATATATCTTCGAGTGGGAAATCCTCGTGTTGAAAATCTTTTTCTTTCAACACACGAATTGCTTTATCAGCACTTTCAGCTTTTGTTTGCGGCGTGAGTAAGCAATAGGCAAGTTCGTAAAAATATTCGCTTGGTTTTATTTTTGCGAAGTCATTTAATCGTCGTTGGATTGGTTTCTTCGACTTTAAATAAAGCCTTCGTAACTCGAAAATAGTAATTGGTAATTGGTCATTCGTCATTGGTAAAACTAACTAACGAGCAAACGAGCTAACCAACAAACACAAAACACACATCTCATATCTCATATCTCAATTCTCATATCATTGCTTCTCCATCAACATAAGTACTATTTCCCTATTTCCTTCAAGCATATCAAGCGAAGGAAGTTCGGCAATATTAATCCACAGTATTTTTTCAAAAATTTTATTGCGAATTTTCCCAGTGAAATTATCTATCAGGAAATACGAAACTTCAAACTCTCCCCCGTCGGGATAAATATTTTTTTTCTTCAACAAACATTCGCCAACGTTTGCTTTAACGTTCAATTCTTCAAATAGTTCTCGTTTCAAACATTCTTCAAGCAATTCATTCTCGTTCATTTTTCCGCCGGGAAATTCCCACTTCAACGCATAACGCGAACTTCGTTTTCGCTGACACAACAACACCCTGTCGCTCTTTTCAATTATTCCTACTGCTACGTGAATCATTTCAAAAAATTTTGGCAAGAATATACGAAGTTTCATTCGTGTAAAGTCATTTGTATTCGCTGTTTAAAAATGGATTCCTTTGTTTCTCGTTTTGAACTTATCTATATTTGTCCCGCTTTTTTTTAAAAAAAATTACAATATGCGTTTCTCTACATTTATCAATAGCATTCTTATCATTCTGTTCTCCATTCTTGTTTTTACAGGATTTCAGTGTGGTTCACCCGAAATGGAAGGAGCAAAACTTGCAGTTCAGCAAAAAAATTATACACACGCAAAAGAATTGCTGGAAAAAGAAGTACACAACAACCCAAAAAATGAAGACGCTTGGTTTATGCTTGGAAAAATTCAATGGGAACTGCGGAATTATTCGGGAATGATTATGGCATTGCAAAATGCATCAGAAGTTGGAACTATTCATTCGAAAGAAATTGCACAGTTTCGACTTGGCTCGTGGGGAAACGTTTTAAATGAAGGCGCAGCATATTCAAATCGCTCGCTGCAAATAACGGGAGATTCGGTTTCCATTTACAAGGAACTTGCTATCAGAAGTTTTCAAAATGCACTTCTGATTAATCCCGATAGCATGCTTACATACAGAAATTTAGGAACAACATATCTCACCATAGGTAAACGCGATAGCGCATTACAAATGTGGAATATCGCACTTTCAAAGCAAAAAAATATTGGACTTGCTTACGATATTGCTCGCGAACATTTTACCGAAGCGTCAAAATTACGTTCGAACTCAGAAAACGAAAAAGCAAATCATGAATTTTTTCAAACGATCAAAATTCTTGCTGATGTAAAAAATTGGAACATGCAAACAGAAGACAACGAATCGCAGGCATACTATGATGATATTCTTATCACTTCGTATTTGGAAACAGGAGATACGGCAACGGCAATGAAATCGTACGGAAATGCAGTGAATAAAGACCCAAACCATAAATTATATCGTTGGAACTTCGGATTTTTGTTGATGAAAGCAAACAAACTTGATGAAGCACAAAACCAATTTACAGAAATTATTCGCATTGACCCCGAATGGGAAGATGGATATCTTGCCGCAGGCGAAGTAACATTGAAAATCGGAATGAAACTTCAAGAAGAAGCCCGAAAGAAATTTGGTGAAAGCAAAAAAACAGATGCGGTACTTGACACAACATTTAAATCAACAATACGAAAAGCAATTGAATATTTTGAAATCTTCACATCGAAAAATCCCAACAATGCAGGAGCATGGACAAATTTGGGAACTGCATACGTTATCGCAGATGGTAACGATAAGCGTGGAAAAGTTGCTTACGACAAAGCGGATGCACTGAAAAAATAAAATGATTAACTATTCATTCACATCAATACATTATGAACGAACAAAATCAGCCACAACAAATTAACATCGAACTTTCAGAAAAAGAAGCAGAAGGAATTTATTCCAATCTCGCAATTATTACACACTCGCCCGCAGAATTTATTATTGATTTTACTCGCGTACTTCCCGGAGTTCCGAAAGCAAAAGTTCACGCACGTTTAATAATGACGCCACAACACGCAAAATTTTTAATGAGTGCATTGAGAGATAATATTGACAAGTACGAAAAACGTTTCGGCGATATCAAAATTCAGGGTGAAGGACCAAGCGGAGGATTTGGTTTTATGCCTCCAACCAGCAACGAAAAAATTCATTAGAACACTCAGTATCTGAACTTTGAATTGGGGAATACCAACACTATAAAGCGAACTCGAGCATCACTTTTTCGCTTCGTACTTTTTTTGTAACCACGAAACTTTTTTTTCATTGCACCGTAATTTCTGTTTAGTTCTCCATGCGCATCTTCCGTATGTTCTGTATCATGGAACATGGCCTCACGGAATGGATTGGATACACGAAGCCGTTGCCGGAACATATATTCCGTTGTTGCAACATTTCGATGAACTTCTCGAAGAAGGATATCATCCGAAAGCAACAATCAGTATATCGCCTGTACTTGCAGAACAATTGTCGCACACTCATTTTCAGGAGAATTTCGTTCTTCATCTCAATCAGCGCATTCTTGCGGCGCGACTTGACGAACGATATTTTTTGAAACTTGGAGAAAAAGTTCGACAAGCAACTGCACAGTTTTGGATTGACCATTACTCAAACATCAAGCATCTATTTCTTCACCGCTACGAAAAAAATATCCTTAAACAATTCAAACGTTTGCGCGATGCCGGAGTTCTGGAACTTATCACAACAGCAGCAACACATTTATATTTACCGCTCGCAAGATTTGATGAAAATATCCGCGCACAAATTTCCATCGCAATCTCACTTTACAAACAATATTTTGACGATACACCGAAAGGAATGTGGCTTCCCGAATGTGCGTATCGTCCGCATTATCGTTGGAAAAATCCCGTGCTTTCTTCCGTCGAAGAATACGAACGAAAAGGAATAGAAGAATTTCTTGCTGAAGAAGGAATAGAATATTTTTTTACCACTTCGGCAATGATAAACGGCGGTATCACAACCGGATTTCATCAAAAGAAAAATGACAACAATGATTGGAACTATACGATTGATGATGGACAAGATATTTTTCCCGACACAAAAAGTCCGTTGGAAGTATATTATGTTCAATCGCAATTAGGAAGCGGTAAAAAAATAGCCTTGTTCACTCGAGAACCAAATACCGCAACGCAAGTTTGGAGCGGTATTATGGGATATCCAGGAAATCCGACATATTTAGAATTTCACAAAAAAAATTTCCCCGGCGGGCATCGGTATTGGAGCGTAACAGATTCAAAACTTGATTTAGGTAAAAAACAATTGTATTCGCAAGAAAAAACCGTTGAACACGTTAACGCACAAGCAATTCATTTTGTTAGTACTGTCACTGATGTTCTTCAAAAACATTTTGAGAAAACCGGAAAACAAGGAACCGTTTGCGCACCGTACGATGCTGAACTTTTCGGGCATTGGTGGTTCGAAGGACCTAAGTTTTTGAAAAAAGTTTTTCAAGAACTCGAACAACAGCAATTGGCGAACGTACACACAGTAAGCGAAGTATTGCAAGGGATTTCTGCCGCAGAAGTTATCGCGCTTCCGGAAGGTTCGTGGGGAGAAAACGGAAATCATTCCGTGTGGTTAAACGATAAAACTGAGTGGACGTGGAAAATGGTGTATGATGCGGAGCAAATGTTTCGCAACGTATTGAAAGAGCATTTTTTGCATTTCAATAATTTATTGGAACGAATTTTGCAACAAGCGGCGCGTGAGTTGCTGATACTGGAAGCATCCGATTGGCAGTTTTTGATAACGCAAAAATCGGCGAAAGATTATTCCGAAGAACGGTTGCTCAAGCATTATAGTAATTTCAATTCGCTGATAGTGATGGCAAAAAAAATTCTCGCAGGAGAAACGCTTTCCGACGAAACGAATACGTTATTACGTTCGTACGAAAAATGCATTCCAATCTTCAAGGAAATTGATTTGAATCATTGGAAATAATTTTTTCCAAAAACGCTAAACGTATTTTCACCGAAAGTTTTCTTTCAATTTATCTTGATTTTCAGAAACGATTAAGATATATTCTTCACAAGTTTTTTTCATTATATAAAACGATTTTATGAAACGTATGTATCCAACAATTATTATTGTCATTTCTGCATTCATTTCGTTTCAATGTTTGCCCAAATTTGATGAGCCCATCGCTCCGCAATGGGATACGCAATTGACTCTTCCGATAATGGACACGAGTTATACATTAGCAGATTTAATTACGAAAGATTCAAGCGTCATAAAAATTGACAGTGCGACGAAAGAAATTTTATACAAGACTTCTTCGCCAGCCAATCCATCCACCGTTGGCGATGCTCTAATCATTCATCCGGAATCTACGCCGCCAATTGAAATGCAGATTGGGTCGTTTCGAGTGCAAACGCCCGGAGAAATTTCCAACACAATAAAAATTTTCGATACTATTCCTGCGCCTCCTCCTCCGTTTCCCGATACGATGACGCTTCCCGCGCGCGATACATCGTTCATGCAGCAACTTGCAATATTTTCGGAATTTGAGTTTGTAAAAATTGCTTCAGGTTCTCTTCGTTTGAAAATAAAAAACAATCTACCCGTTGCCATCAGTTTTCCGGATCCGGTAAATATCACAAACGCAGTTGGCGGAACTTCTGTTGCATCGTTTTCATCGCTGGGAACAATTTTGCCGGGCGATTCTGCAATGGTTTCGGAAAATTTAAACGACACGATAAAAAATTCTCTGCAATTGTATGCGCACGTTCTCACGAATAGTCAACTTATACAACTCCCTTTGGGTGAAGACCAGGCAAAAATTTCTTTTTCTATGGAAATATTGAATGTCGTTGCAGTCGCAGCAAGGGCAAAAATTCCTCAGCAAAATGTAACGGGAATAAAAGACTCCGCAGATTTTTTCACTGATTCAACTTCGCAGCCAACATTAGTTCAGTTTGCAATGTTTAAAGAAGGAACAATGTTTTTTATAGTTGAAAATTTTGTGGACTTAAATATTGGAATCAAACTCAAGTTGGGAAATTTTACGAAACGATTTCCGCCGTACGATACATTGCTGATTGACAATCAGATTCCGCGTTTGGACAGTCTTGTTGTTCCGATAAATATGCAGGAATATCAAATTACATTTCCTTTCGGAGCAACAAACAAATTTGTTTACGAAGCGCGCATCAGCAATTTGGATTCTGCTAATTCATACAGAACCATCCACAGCACTGATGTAGTACGAACGTATATCCGTATCCCAACAAATTCTAACTTTGTTCTTCAATCCGTTCAGGGAAAAGTTACTCCGTTTCAATCGTCAATTGATGAAACACTTTCCGTTGATTTGGCCGACGTGGACCCGCATTTCAGCGGCAACATACGTTTTTCTGGATTCAAAGTTGATTTGGGATTGTTTGTCGGCGGAGGCGTAAAAACGGCGCTCAATATGAAAATTATTGGAATAAATGAAAACACAGGTATCATTGATTCGATATTTATTCCTGCAGGTCAAGATACTATTTTCCCGAATGTTTTCAATACCATTAATTTGGTTATTGACCAATTTCTTGCTTCATTCGCATTTCCGGATTTGCCGAATAAATTCATTATGAAAGGCGTTGCAACATTTAACCCGAATTACGAATCGGGATTTATTGCCGATACAACATCGTTGTTCGGCACGATTGATTTTACAATTCCAATGAAATTAGGAATAGATAACGCTCAATTTCTTGACACGACTGAAGTAGAAACCAATTTCGACAAAGAAAATCTTAGTGATGTGAACTATGGAAATATTGCCTTCGCATTCGATAATAAACTTCCCATTGGAATTACGTTTACTTTTGATATGGTGGATAGTGTTTGGATGAGCGGCGATACCATCAACGGAACAAATTTTCATCAACAATTTATCATTGATTCTTCGTATGCTTCGCAGGGACTTCCATCACGCACGCTTTCAAAAATCGAAGTGTTCAACAGTGACGCGCAAGATATTGCAAACGGTGACTTTATCATCTTTAAATTGCTGATGCAAACTTCGGGAAATAGTGTTGTTGCGTTTCATTCAACGGATAATATTCGTGTACGAATTACTGCAAATCTTTCGTATCGAGTAAACGGAGAAGATAATGTCATTCAACAAAAAATTGTTCACTCAAAAAGAAAAGGAGAATAACAATGAAGACCACATTCGCCTTTGTATCGCTTTGGATATTCTCCACGTTCCTCGTTGCAGGAGAACGCACTTCCATTTCCGGTGTGTCGCAAAGCAATTCTACTGTTTCAACAACCGGAGGAATTGACGCTGTTGGAATTAATCCCGCACGTCTCGGGCGCTTTGACAGACCTCGAATGTTGGATGAAATGATCATCACTATTTCGCACGATTCGCTTGTGCTTTTTCGCGAACTCGCAGAAACAACTCGCGTGTACACACAAACAATTATGAAAGATTCCGTGTTTTTGTTCGACCTCATTACTTCGACAAATCACGATACACTTATTTTTGATGGCGATAGCGCAACGGTTTTTCAAATTTCTCATGACACCATCATTGTTCAAACCGAAACACGACAGGTTCCACACGACTCGACATTTTATACAAAAGAGACGTATGAAGTGAACAACAGCAAAATAGAAATCGCACGACACGACACAACAATATTTGTTCCCGAAGAACTACCGAATGTTACTCTTTCTCTGCTGCCTGCACTCAGTTTCAATTTCGGTACAGATTTAATAAACTACGATATCTATTCAAAATATTTTACCGGAACAATTGTAAATGGAAAAAAAATCGGAAAATTTTTAACGAACGAAGACAAGCAAGATGTACTCTCAATTTTTCCCGAAGGACTTGCCGAAACGCATTTCGATTTCGAGACGCGATTATTCGGTTTATCCATTCACAACAATGATATCGGAAACTTTGCTTTTACTGTTACCGAACGATTTAATATGAATCTCGAATTGCCGAAAGATTATCTTCGGCTTCCACTTTATGGATTAGATTCTTCCGGAAGTTTATACAGTTTAAAAGGAACATCCATCAATGCGCAAGAACTTCGCGAATATGCTTTTACCTATGCGCGAGAAATTCCTGAACTCATTCCCTACGTCGAAGATTTTACTGCGGGCTTTTCCATAAAAATTCTTCAGGGATTATTCTATTTCGATTTGGATAACTACGATGTTCAATTCGGCAACCCTCGAACCAACGATTCTATCGGAAGACCAATGTATGATATTTACGGCTCTGCAAATATTCATTATTTCGCTTCCGTTGCTTCCGTGTTCGATTCTGGCGCATCGTTTTCTCCATCGCCGCACGATGCAGGAAATGCGCTTGCATTCGATTTCGGAATTTCGTTGCGTGTGTTCGAAAAAGTTCGCATCGGAATGAGCGTTCTCGACATAGGCGAAATGCAATGGTCGCGGTTTCCAATCGAGGGTTCGTTCTCTTCTCAAATGAGAATTTCTGATGTTACAAAAAAAGAAAGTCAAGATAGTGTTGATGCGTTCCTCAATGATTTGGAAGAAAATATTTCCGAATTAAAAGGCGATACAACTTCATCCTTCTCCTCCGAACTCCCAACAGCATTTCTTTTCGGAGCATCAATGAGAACAGATATTCCGTATTTGGGAAACTGGCTTCTTGCAATTCAATACAAACAAGGATTTAACGATGCGCTCGGAAATTCCAAACGTGCGCGCATTTCTTTCGGAGGAGAATATCGTCCGTGGAATTTTCTTCCCTTGAGAATGGGGGTTGCGTTCGGTGGAAAAGACCGGTTCAGTATTTCCGGCGGCATTGGCTTGGATTTTTATTATTTCAATTGGGATATCGGTTCAGAAAACATCGGTTTTCTTTTTACTCCGAAAGGTTTCCAGCAATTTTCATTCGGAACAGGAATACGGTTGCGATTTTAATTTCTTCTTTCGCTTAAATAATTCTTATTAAAAAATGAAACGAAAGACACATTGCTTTTCGTTATTTCTCTCATTTTTTTTCGGTGTTCTTTTCCTTCAGTCGCAGGAAAAATTTCGAGTCATTCCGGAAGCGGGAACAAAATTTTCCGATGGATTATTATTATACAAAGAAAAAAAATTCTCCGAAGCATACGCTAAATTCAGTACCATCGTTGCAACGTTTCCTCCAAATCAGAGAACGAGTGCATCATACGTAATGGCAGCGAAATCACTCTTTAACAACAAAGAATTCGAGCGAGCAGCGCACACACTTGAAACATTTTTTCTACACTTTTCCGATAGCAAATTTAGCGATGAAGCGCGATTTCTTCTCGCAAAATGTTATGTTCAGTATAACCAACACCTTCCAGCATTTCGTACCTATCTTTCCATCATAGAAGATACAAGTAGTAAGTACCGAACCACGGCACTTTCTGCTTCCGAAAAATTTGCTGAAACGAAACTTTCTCTCGCTTTGCTCGAGCAAATTTCCAGAAATGAACAATGGATAATTTCTAAACCGCATTTACTCTTTTATCTCCTAAAAAAAAACTCATCGCTTGGAAATATTATTGAATCGGCGAAACTGCTCGATTCACTCAAAAAATTACAACTCGAACCTCAACTCAAAAAACGAGTAGCGCTCTTTTCCATTGCGGCGGAAAAAATTTATCGTTTCGCCGTTCTGCTTCCGCTTTCCGGCGCGTCCTCAGATATTGGTAAAAGCGTTTTGGAAGGAATTCAATTTGCATTGCGTGAAGTTCAAAAAAAATTTTATCCAAAAATTCGTTTGGAATTATTCGTTCGAGATACCAAACAAGAATCGTTCACTGCTTCGTTGAAAGTTGAAGAAATTGCTGGCGATAGTTCGGTTATCGGTATTCTTGGACCGTTATTCAGCAATGAAGTTGTTTCCGCCGCAGTAACTGCGAACACTTATGCGATTCCGTTACTTGTTCCCACGACTTCTGCAGATACGATTGCTACACTCGGCTCGTATATTTTTCAACTTACTTCGTCGTACGAAACACAAGGAAAAGCAATGGCTTCGTATGTTGTGAACGAGTTGCAACTGAAAAACGTCGTCATTCTTTCAGCGAATGAGCAACATGCAATTTCATCGGCTAAGGGTTTTCTCCAAGGAACAGAATTATTCAAAGGAACCGTTCTTGCGAGTGAATATTTTCCATCGAACATTATCAATTTGAAAGAACAAATAACTTCTATTCTCAAAACAACGAAAGGGAAAAAAATTGATGCACTCTACGTTTCTCTCGGAACTTCGGAAGATATCGGAATTATTATGGCACAGTTGAAATATTTCAACATTCGCGGACGTGTGTTCGGCAATAGTGAATGGAATCAACGTTCGCACTTATTTATGTACAAACTTGATGCTGATGGTGTTACGTTTTCTTCTGATTATTTTGAGAATGAAGAGCAAGTACGTTCGCTTGCATTTTCGCTCAAAAAACAACCGCAAAAATATTTTCTTTACGGTTACGATGCATTTATGACGCTGTATCGTCAAGCAGAAAAAACACCGTCTCGTACATTGATTGCAGAACATCTTCCATTACTCAATGAATATCAAAATGCACATTCGTACATTGCATTTCGTAAGAAGCGAACAAATCAGTTTGTTCATATATTGCAGTTTACCAATGGAGAAATAAAAAAAATCGGAGAAGCGTTTGCAAATGAAAAATAATTTGACCGTGAAGGAAACACCGATTTATCTTACGATAAAAGAATGGAACGAAGGTGAACGACCAAGAGAAAAACTACTCAAACTTGGTGAAGAATCGCTTTCTGTCGCTGAATTACTTGCAATTCTCATTCGGAGCGGATTTAGAGGTTCCAACGCCCTTGATATCGCAAAATTTTTAACTCAAGACCGTTCACTTTTGCAATTGTCGAAACTGCGAGTTGCTGACCTGAGAAATACAAAAGTTGCTGTTTCATCGAAAGGGAAAGATATTTATTTGGGAGAAACACGCGCCACCATTCTGAAAGCAGCATTCGAATTATCAAATAGAATTAAAGGAGAAAAAAGAGCAGGTGATAAAAAAATATTTACTCCTGTACATATCTTTGAACACTTTTATGGAAGACTTGCCCATCTTCAACACGAAGAATTTCACGTATTGTTACTCGACAGTGCAAACAATTATATTTCCGACAAGCGCATCACGCAGGGAATACTCAACGCCTCACTCGTTCACCCGAGAGAAGTATTTAGTATCGCAGTTTCAGAACGAGCCGCTTCTATCGTACTTGTTCATAATCATCCTTCGGGAAATACAGAACCCAGTTCTGACGATATACGAATCACAAAACAACTTGTTGAAGCAGGGAAAATAATGGAAATACTTGTTCATGACCACGTAATTATTGCCGGCGATTCATACACAAGTTTTGCGGAGCGACGGTTAATATAATTTTTTTAATTTAAAATAAATATTTGTTCTGTTGTCTTGAGAAGTTTTATTTTGTAACTTTTCCCCGCAAAATTTTATTTACTTAGATATTTACTCAGATATTGTTATGATTCAAAAATTTATTTCATTTCGAATATTGACGATGATACCTCTTTTGAGTGGAATGTTGTTGTTCTCCAGTTGCAGCAATAAGCCCACCGACGAAGAAATGCGTCAATTAGTTTCTTTACGAGCAGAAGTTGCACACTTACAACTGGAAATTGAAGCAAAGCAAAAAGAAAAAGAAGATTTAGAAAAACAAGTCAACGAGAAAAAAGCAAAGTTGCAAACGATTCTCGACGAACAAAAAACAGCACAATCGAAGTAAAGGACCAACATTATGAAAACACTTTTCAATTTATTTACTATTTTTTCGTTGTCATTTACTCTTGTATTTGCGCAAGATGAGCCGTTAACAAAAGAAGAATGGCAAAAACAAATAACCGAATTTACTTCAAAACGCGACGCTGCAAAATCGCAACTTGATAAACTCCATAAAGACATTGAGGATTTAAGTGCTCAGTCAATAGAATTAGACGCAGATATTATTGCGGCGGAAAATACATTATTTGAAATGTACGGAATGACCCGCGCTGAAGTAGAAGCCTTCGATAAAGAACTGACAAAACACGAAACTCGTATCCAAGAACTTATGCATATTTCTGATGAAGAATTATTGAAATATAAAGACGAAATTCTAAACACAATAAAACGCGTGGATGAAATGGCAAGTATGAAAGTTGCTCAACTTCCTCGATTTGCAAATCGAATTTCCTCGCTGAAAGATAATATTGCGAATTTGATGCGTTCATCATCCGGCGCACCACTTTTTTCAGAAGAAAAAACATACATCGTTGGTACGTGGGCAAAAAACCGCGATTGTCTATGGAATATTGCAAAGAAACCTGATATTTATGCAAATGCGTGGATGTGGCCCAAAATCTGGCAAGGAAACCGTGAACAAATTCAAAACCCGGATATTATTTACCCAAAACAAAAACTGAAAATTCCTGAAGGAAAATCTCTGACGAAAGAAGAAAAATCTGCTGCTAACAAGTATTACAGCAAAAAGGTAAAGAATTTTTAAAATTGAAGTTTTTTTCTTTTAAAAGTTACCCTCCTTTGCTTTGAACAAAAGCAATCGAGGGTTTTCTATTTTCAATCACATTAGCGACTAATTCATTTCAAACATTTGGCAGAAAAAAAGATAAAGATTCCCAATGTAGATATGCTTTCGTTAATCGGTGTGAACGATGCAAATCTCAAAACCATCGAAGAGCATTTCGGTGCAAATATTGTCGTGCGCGGTGATACAATTACCATTCAGGGAGATAATCAGCAAATTGAACACATAGAAAAAATATTTAAAGAACTCACGTACATTTTAAATAAAAATGGAGAACTTCACACTAGCGATGTAGAAACCGTTATTGATTTGATTCTTGTAAACGGTGATGGAGCAATTCCCAAAAATATTGCCGCAACATTGCAACAAAATGAACTCGATAATGTTGTTCTCTATACTCGCAACGGAATTATAAAAGCAAAAACTCCAAGACAACGAGAATATTTGCGAACAGCGAAAGTAAATGATATTGTCTTTGCTATTGGTCCTGCCGGAACTGGAAAAACATATTTAGCCGTTGCGCTTGCAGTAGCGGCATTGAAAAATCACGAAGTCACAAAAATTATTCTTGCTCGTCCTGCTGTGGAAGCGGGAGAAAGTTTAGGATTCCTTCCGGGTGATTTGCAAGAAAAAGTAAATCCGTATTTGCGACCGTTGTATGATGCGCTCAATGATATGATTCCGTTCGATAAACTGAAAACATACATTGAAAAACAGGTTATTGAAATCGCGCCACTTGCGTATATGCGAGGAAGAACGTTAAACAATGCTTTTGTCATTTTAGATGAAGCGCAAAATGCAACAAGTATGCAAATGAAAATGTGTTTAACGCGATTGGGAATAAACTCGAAAGCGATTATTACGGGTGATATTACACAAATAGATTTACCATCAAAAATAACCTCTGGTTTGGTGGAGATTCGAAATATTTTGAAAAATATTGATGGTGTTGCGTACGTGTATTTCGATAAAAGCGATGTCGTGCGCCATCGTTTAGTAAAAGAAATTCTCAACGCATACGAAAAACATTACAATGGAAAAAAAGAAGGCGAATGATTTATTTCGATTGATGCTTCTTTGCTTCATTCCACAGTGCATCCATTTCTTCCAAAGAACTTTGATATATATCTTTTCCCCGCTTCTTTAATTCTCTTTCAATGAACTGAAAACGTGTAATAAATTTTTCACACGTTCCACGCAAAGAATTTTCCGGTTGAACATTGATGTAACGAGCATAGTTGACAAGAGTGAAAAGCAAATCGCCAAACTCATCTTCAATTTCATCGTACTTTCCTTTGTCCACGGCTTCGTGAAATTCACCAAGTTCTTCCTCAAATTTTTTCCACGCATCTTCTTTATTGTTCCATTCAAAACCAACTTTTCCTGCTTTGTCCTGCAAACGATACGAACGCTGTAACGCTGGAAGTTCTTTAGGAATGCCATCGAGAATAGAATTTCTTCCCTCTTGCATTTTCAATCGTTCCCAATTTTGTTTTACTTCCTTTGCATCTAATACTTCAACTTCTCCAAACACGTGCGGATGCCGATGAATAAGTTTTTCACTTTCTTTTGCAATGACTTCTTGCAACGAAAACTCATTTGTTTCTTCCGCGATTACTGAATGGAGAACAACGTGTAGAAGTAAATCACCTAACTCCTTTCTTAATTCTTGCAAATCGTTATGTTCGATTGCTTCGATAGTTTCGTATGTTTCCTCAAGCAAATTATGCCGAATCGAAGTGTGTGTTTGCTCTCTATCCCAAGGACAGTCTTTTCTTAAGCGTCGAACTATTTCAACAAATTTTTCAAATTCTTTTATGTGCATGTTAGAACAATAATTTTGGCAAAAAGTAAGAAAAGTTTGACGCGAGGAAAATATTTCTTCAATCTTTTTATATTGCACCTCAATTTTTTAAAAAGAACAATATTTCAATGCGATTATCACAAAACTTTTTCCCGACACTTAAAGAAATTCCATCCGAAGCGCAAATTCCAAGTCATCAACTCATGATGCGAGCCGCATTAATGCGTCCGCTTGCCGCAGGAATATATTCTTTTCTTCCGCTCGGTTATCGCGTACTACAAAAAATAATGAACATAATTCGCGAAGAGATGAACGCAATTGGCGGACAGGAATTTCATTTGCCCGCACTGAATCCAATTGAGATCTGGGAAGAAACAGGTCGTGTGCAAGCATTTGGCGATATACTTTTTCATATCAAGAATCGTCCGCTGGTTCTTGCGCCAACACACGAAGAAATTATTTGCCACATTGCAAAAAATCATCTCAAATCATATAAAGAACTTCCGCAAATCTGGTATCAAATCCAAACAAAGTTTCGCAACGAGCCGCGTCCGCGTTCGGGCGTCTTGCGCGGAAGACAATTTACTATGAAAGATTCGTACTCACTTGATTACACGTGGGAAGGTTTAGACAAGAGTTACAACTTACACGCAGAAGCGTATAAAAAAATTTTTTATCGCTGTGGATTGAAATTTTTTATCGTTGGAGCATCGAGCGGTGCAATGGGAGGGAGCGGTTCACAGGAATTCCTTCTTGAATCTGCTGAAGGCGGAGAAGATTCTGCAGTGTTGTGCGATCATTGCGGTTACGCAGCGAACCTTGAAGTTGCAGTTTCCAATGCAAAAAAAATAGAACGACTCACTGAAAGTAAAATACACGAGCAATTGTTCACGCCAAATATCAAAACGATTAAGCAACTTGCTGAGTTTTTGAAAACAGATACGACAAGGTTAGCAAAATCACTTGTGTACAATGTTCAGGGAAAACCGACGTTAATTTTAATGTGCGGAACTGACCAACTCAATGAAGCGAAACTGACAAAAGCACTCGGTGGAGAATTTCGTGCGTACAGCGATGAAGAACTCTTTGAACATACTGGCGCAAATGCCGGCTCGATTGGTCCAATCGGATTGAAAAATTTTTCCATCATTGCAGATAAACGGCTTGAACACGCAAACGAACTCATCAGCGGCGCAAACAAAAACGATTTCCATCTCGCGCATATTGATTTGGAAAGAGATGTGCAAGTTAATAATTACGCAGATTTACGAGTCGTAGAAGCAGGAGAATCCTGTGTTCATTGCGGTACAATGCTTCGCATCGTCAACGCAATTGAACTTGGACACATTTTTAAACTCGGAACAAAATATGCCGATGCAGTGCACGCAACAGTTCTGAACGAAGAAGGAAAAGAAGTGCTAATTATTATGGGAAGTTACGGTATCGGAGTTGAAAGAATTGCGGCGTGTCATATCGAGCAAAACCACGATGCAAACGGAATTATCTGGGATAAAGCGATTGCGCCGTTTCTTATTCATCTTATAGCAGTGAACGCAGAAAATGAAAACGTGATTGCCGCCGCTAATACATTGTATAAAGACTTGGCTCTTCAAAACATTGAAGTTCTTTACGACGACAGAATTTCAATTTCTCCAGGATTTAAATTCAAAGATGCAGATTTACTCGGAATGCCGTTACAAATAATCATCGGCGAGAGAAATTTGAAAAACGGGAATGTAGAAATCAAAATTCGGAAAACTGGTGAAAGAATAATTATAGCACTAGAGAACTTACTTTCTTTTGTCAAAGATTTTTCACATCGTTGAATGTTCATTGAACTTTTTTAAAATCAAAAGGCAGAAATACACTTTCTGCCTTTTTTTATACGGGCTACTCCATTTCCATTTGAATGCGCTGTTGTCTCCGTATTGCCCTATTTTTATCAACCTTTCTTTGGTCTGAAGGTTTCAAAAAAACCGTACGTTTTCTAAATTCTTTAAGAACGCCAGAACGTTCATATTTCTTTTTGAAACGTCGTAATGCTTTATCAATATTTTCATTTTCTGTAATAACGATACCTACCAACCGTTTCCACCTCCTTTCGTATGATGCTTTGTATTTTCAAGTGCAAATCAACCTTTAAAATTTTCGATAAGTGTTTTTTGTCCGTGGTTTTCAAATCTCACAATAATTGCATTTCCACCACTAGAGGTTTTCGATTTAGACATTACACAACCAGTGTCGTTCCAATCGGAATGAAAAATGAATTGTCCAATAGAATACACCATTTCCGGATTATACGGCGTGCATTGGGTAACGTCAATATGTGTATGCATTTCGATAGCTGAATTCAAGGCCATTTCTAACAAACTCATATGACGGCATCGTGTACATTTAAACCAACGCTTTCCTTCTATATGTTGCACTTCGCCCATTATTGCCATTTTGGTTTCTTTTCCGCAATATACACAATGACGCATAACGTGCTTTATACGAGCAAGTTTTGCAGGCGTCAACGAAGTAGTTTTTAATGTAAGAGCAGCAGTTTTTTTTGCCATAAAATTCTCCGGCGAAAATGTATTTGTTATGTATTTATTAAAACTTTCTAAAAGGTGTGTTAAATCTATAAAATATTTTCTTGTCAGCAAAAAAAACTATGCTGAAAATTATATTCTCGAATCCTGAGAATAGCGTTTTCCCCACATAAGTTTGGTTCGAAGCGTATCAAAATAACTATGTCCGATTTTTTTTATCAATCTAATACGGTGCTTTGCGAGAGAAATGCTAAATTCAATCGGCGGGGAAAAAAACTGTTCATTTTTTCCATCGGCAACAAGATGAACAGGATTATGCGGTTGCAAAACTTTTAACCGAATTTCACTCTTCAACGGAACAACAATCGGTCGAGTAGTTAAATTATGAGGGGAAATCAACGTTATCACTAATGATTCACACGAAGGAATAATGATGGGTCCGCTCGATGCAAGTGAATATGCAGTCGAGCCGGTTGATGTTGCAACGATAATTCCATCAGCGGCAAACGTTCCTAAATAATCGTTATCTACAAACGCATCAATATCTATTATTCTGAAACTTGCACCTTTATCAACGACGATATCGTTCATCGCAAAGACAACTGCGTTCGTGAAAGTATTCTTGGCAGTCAACACAACACGTTCATCAATAGAATATTTATCTGAAAAAAATTCTTCAAGCATTTCTTCTAATTCATGCAATGAAATCTCCGCAAGAAAACCGAGTTTACCAAGATTGATTCCTAAAATTGGTACGTTTGAATTTCCAACAATCTTTGCGGCGTTTAAAATCGTTCCATCGCCGCCAATAGTTATGAGCAAATCGCATTTTCGTGATATATTCTTCAATGGAACAAAATCAACCTCATCCGCGCGTTGAATACCCATCAATAATTCTCGTAATTCTTCATCGGCAATTATTCGCACGTTATGTGATTCTAACGATTGAATCAAGACGGAAAGTACCACTGAAAGTTCTTTCTTCATTTTATTTCCCATTATTCCGATGTTCACGACGATTCTCCTTTCGCTTTTTCATCAACGTAATTTAATTTCAAATCCTGAAGCATTGCTAAAAGAATTTTTTCTTCGTCTTCGGAAATATTTCCTTGAGTTTTCATGTGAAGCATTTCCAACATATCGATGGTCAATTCTGCTTCCTGTAAATTCCGTTCTATCGTATCCGTCATGGGATTTTTTATTTTCCCTAATTGTTGCATTCCCGCCATTTGCAATGAATACACTAATTGAAAAAATAGTATAGAGTTTTTTTCTTGATTTTCCATAATTGTTTACTTACTTATTTATTAAAATAAAACTTTGCATAACTAATCACTTGCGCTACTGCGTCAAAAAAACACGCAATAAAACCTGCAACGCCATCAAGAAATCCACATTTCAAAAAATATCTGCTGATAAATCTTCGCACCGGTCGAAAGCAAAAATATCTCAGCGCAACAAACAATTTCGGAATTCGAAATGCTTCTCGAATTTTTTCCGCTTCAAACGTTGTGTAAAAATCCATTTTCCTGATATATTGCGAAACCGAGTTATACGGATGATGTTCAAAAGGATAAGTTAATACTCCTACTGAACCGGTAATATGTATACGTTCGTGAACGTGAACAGCTGGGAATATTCCTTTTCCTTTTCGAAACAAACGCAACTGTCTATCAGGATACTGTCCACCATAACGAAGCCACGTTCCGAAACAATAATTTTTTCGTTTTATGAAATAACCGTCACAATAATTTCCTGCTTTTAGCAATGACTGAATTTCTTGACGCAAATCCGCAGGAATTTGTTCATCCGCATCAAGGCACAGAATCCATTCACTTGTTGCCTGCGCAAAACTAAAATTTTTATTTTCATTCAAGTTCGAAAGATTAGGACGATGAAATATGTTTTGCGTGAAATGTTTTGCAATGCGAACCGTATCATCGGCAGAATCGCAATCAACAACGATGATTTCATTCGCCCAAGAAACACTTTCAAGAGTTTTTTGCAAATGTTCCTGTTCGTTATGAGCAATGATACAAACGGAAATCGTTGCCATCGTTATGCGTGCTGTTTTTGATTCATTTGCATTATTGCACTACTAATTCCAACTACAAACCACCACAACATTCCGTTTTCCAAATCTGTATAGTATCCCTGAAAAAATCCTCCGACGAGCAAAGAAATAACTCCCATTGCTGAGCCAATAACTACATATCTTGAAAACACATCTTCTATCGTTGAAAAATTTTTTATGCAAACAACAAGGTATGTTCCCCACATAAACAAAAAACAAATCAAACCTACTACACCGGAATTCACTGCGACATTCAAATAATCGTTATGCGGACTTTCCAAACTTTCTTCAAATGTGTTGTACATTTTGTAGTAGTGCGTATAGTTTTCAACTCCAGTTCCAAACACCGGATTTGCCTGAATGATTCTCCAACATACGACATACGTTTGCAATCGGTTTTCGTTTTCTTTTGCGCTGAAACTTGATTTCATTCGTACAAAAAAATTCGGAAGAAAGAACGAGGATATAACAAGAATCACTCCGAGAACTAACAAATATCGCAATGCGAATTTTTTTCCGCGAACCATACCAAAAAATATTCCTCCTCCAATTATTCCCAAATACATCGCACGCGCATACGAAACAAATACCGAAAGCAATAAAACAACGGAAGAGGCGTACAACGAAATTTTATTTCTCGATGACAATTCTAAAGCAAAAAACGGAACCGTGAGAAACGTTACAACTGCTTGAATACCTGCGTATGTATGATGCAATCCAAAGTTTCCAACTGCGCTGTAATGTTCAAAATCTTTTATACGGAATAATTGTTCCCCGCGCAAAATATCGTAACCGTAATAATACTGCCATATCCCATAGATTCCCATCAACGATGAAATAACAATTAGAACAACAAGGAGTTTCCGGACAATTTCAATATCGTCAAGATTATTGCTCATCGTAAAATACAAAATCAAAATCCATTCAGTATCTGCAACGGCACGAAGCGAATAAAGCGCATCAATACTTATCGCTGAAGAAATAATTTGCGAAGCGAAATATAATGCAATCGGAATATCCAACGGAGTTTTTTTCCAAACAAATTTTTTTTCACCGATTATTTTTGTCATCCATCCAAGAAAAGCAAACGCAATTCCAATTTCTGAGCCGAAGAGAGAAACCGGCGCAGAAAGTGCATAGAGAAATAATCCGAAATAAATTGTTTTTTTACCAAGAAGTGATAATTGCATCGCTACGTATTTATTGACTTTATTGAACAATCGGAATCTGTTTTTTCGCTTTTTTATGTATCAACATCCACTGTGCTGCTTGAATATGCGAATATGCGTATTCTTTCATTTGTTGAACACGTTGAGGATAAGTATCTGCGATATTTTCTTTCGCATTTTCTCTGTAGCGAAATAAATATTCTCGTTCCTCTTGGCGATGAAGAACAAGAAAATATTCTTCGTTGATACATCCGATTTTATCATCAGCGGAAAAATACATAAACTCGCGCTCTTCTTTCAGCAAATCAATTCCAAACGTATTATTGATATACGGAATATTCAACAATCCCATGACTGTTGGGAACACATCAATTTGACCTCCAAAATTTTTCAATACGCGATGCTCGTTGTGAAAAAAAGGCGCATACAAGATAAACGGCGTATGATTAAACGACAACGGAAATGAATTTGTGCGATGAATTGCAGAACCATGGTCGCCAAGAAATATAAATATCGTATTCCGATACCACGTTTGCTTCTGTGATAATTCAAGAAAATTTCCAATTGCCCAATCAGCATATTCCAACGTTTTTTCTTCGCCGTTTTTTCCTTTCAATTGAAGTGGAATGTCTTCAGGAATTATCCACGGTCCGTGATGACTTCCGGTTAAATACATCGCAAGAAATTGTTTGTTCTGTTCTGCTTCACTATTGATGAATGAAAGCGATTGTTCAAACATCACACCATCGGGAACACCAAGTGTCCCTACAACATGTTGTTGCGGATAATCCCGTTGTGAAATTATTTTTTGAAATCCATTGTAACTTAAAAATCCGCCCATATTGTCAAACTGGTCGTCGTGTGTTGTAAAAAAAAGTGTCGCATAATTGTTCTCGAGCAAGGTATTTGCAATTCCAGTGAACGACTGAAGATTTTCGAACGTGTTCATCGGATGTTTTGCAAAGATAGAAGGAAAACTTACAGTTGTCGAATAAATTCCATTGTGTGTATGAATGCCTGAAGAAAAAAAATTATCAAACACAATTGAATGATTGGCAATACTGTCAAGGTTCGGAGTCAAATTTTTCGTGCTTCCATAACGCATCATTTTTTCTGCTGACATACTTTCCATTAAAACGATGATAACATTATATTTTTTTTGTTCTCCCGAAGTTTTTATTTCTCGCGCAATGGGTGAATCAAATATATTTGTTGATTCAACGTGGAAATATTTTCGAACATTGCGTAATGCAATTTCATCGTCAAGCAAATATACAAGATTGTTATCGGGATTTTGTTCATCAAGCCAACTGCGAAAAAATGTGAACACCGGATTCAATCCGAGTTGATTCGCAAACGGATATGTGCTGAAAAATGCGGTTCCCCAACGTATCGGCGATTTTACTGCAATTCTTCCGCGAATTCCAAGCGCTACAATTCCTAACGAAAAAATTGAAAACAGAACAAGCGTTGCTATCGAATAATGATACTTCCATTGTTCCGAATGAAAATTTTCTTCAAATATTTTTCTTTGTATTCTCTTGGAAACAATAATAAATATTGCCGAGAGTAGCAAAAACAATGCGATGTATGGATAATACGATGCATCATTAAAAATCATCGAAGCAACAAATTGCGGAGAATCAAACCATTGTGTTGCCGTAATCATCAAGCGGTAATTGAAAAAATTGAAAAACGGAATATCGGCGGCGCACATAAAAAAAGAAAGACTGTATAACATAATCAAGTACCACAAAATTATTTTTTGAACGGCAACAATATTCCATCGGAACAAAGAAACAATTATACAAACAAGTAATGGCACAGCAAGTATATACGTGCTGACGACGCTATCAAAACGAAATCCGACAACGAATGATTGCCACAAAATATCATTGGGAATTGATTTTGTTTCTTCATAGTGTTGAAAATAAATTATAATGCGTGGAATTGAAAATAACAACATTCCAACAACATAAACAAGAAACAAAAATAGTAGAAACTCCGGAATATTTCGAACTATTCGTTTCATCAACTAAGTGAAGTATTCATTGCAGAAAATTGAATTTCATACAAACGTTTGTACACGCCGTTTTCTTTTTCTATAAGTTCGGAATGAGTTCCAACTTCAACAATTTTTCCCACTTTCAATACGACAATACGATTTGCTTTTTGTATTGTTGAAAGACGATGAGCAATAACGATTGTTGTTCTTCCTTCCATCAATTTTTCGATCGCTTGTTGAACAAGTTGTTCGGATTCCGTATCAAGTGCTGAAGTTGCTTCATCTAAAATTAGTATTGGCGGATTTTTTAACATCGCACGCGCTATTGCAATGCGTTGTCGTTCTCCGCCGGAAAGTTTCATTCCTCTATCACCGATAACTGTTTCGTATCCTGTTGGAATTTTTGAAATGAAATTGTGCGCGTTTGCAACTTTAGCCGCATTGATTATTTCCTGTTCACTCACATTTCTGTTTCCATAGGAGATATTATTGCGAATGGAATCATTAAACAAAATTGTTTCTTGCGTTACAATTCCGATTTTATCGCGCAATGATTTCAATTCAAGTTGTCGAATGTCATTTCCATCAATAGAAACAACGCCTTTTTGGACATCGTAAAATCTAGGAATCAAATCCACCAGGGTAGTTTTCCCAGAGCCGCTTGCTCCAACAACTGCAACAATTTCTCCTTTGTTCACGGAGAGAGAAATGTCTTTCAAAATCCAACGTGTTTCACTTGTAGCATTGTATGCAAACGAAATATTCTGTAACGAAATTTCTTTCTCAAAATTTTTCAACACAATTGAATTTTCAGCGTTGCGAATAGGCGGAACAATATCAAGAATTTCAAACAATCGTTTTCCAGCCGCAGTAGATTCCTGAATTTTATTATTCACTTGGCTTAACTCTTTCACCGGCGGCATTATTTGAAAAATTGCGAGAACAAATCCAATAAATTCGCTTGCTGAAATTGAATTATCAATGAGTACTTGTTTCCCTCCGTACCAAATAATCACAACTGCCGCGGTAATGCTCAAGAGTTCGGTTGTAGGAATAGCAAGTTTATGCAAACGTGAAATCTTTCGCACTGAAGAAAAATATTTTTGCGTGAACATTTTGAATTTATTCGATTCAAAACTCTCCATCGCAAAACTCTTTACCACTTTTACTCCTTGAATTGTTTCTTGCAGCACAGAAGTTATATCAGCCATTCGTTCTTGCGACGTTCCGCTTTCTTTGTGCAGTTTAATTCCGATACCGCTGATTATGATAAGTGCAAATGGAAAAATAATAAATGCAAGCAAAGTCAATTGCCACGAAATAGAAATTGCGATTGTGAGAAAAACAATTATCAATAACGGCTCGCGAAATAAACTGACAAGACTTGTCGTTAATCCTGTATTGATAATTGTTACGTCATTTGTTACGCGTGAAATGAGATTGCCGCTTCGTTCGTTCGTAAAATATTCAAGCGGAAGTTGATGCAGATGTTCGTAGAGTTCGTTGCGAATATCACGAATTACTCCCTGTTCGATATGCGCGATGAGAAATGCTTGCGCATAACCGAATATTGCTTTTAGAAAAAATGCAACAAAGACGACGATGCAAATGTGGAATAGTGATTCGAGTTTATCGCCGGAGAGAATGAATTGATAAAATAAATTTTCTAAGTTGTCTATTACTTTCGGATTACTGCTAAGTGAAGGAATTTGATGCGCGATTTGAGTTTGTTGAAATAATGCTTCAAGCAAAGGGACAACAAGATAAATCGAAAATCCGCTAAAGAGCGAATAGAAAAATAGAAAGAGAAACGAGAGAAATAAATGTTTGCGATACGGTTTGATGTAGCGCAATATGCGGAAGTATGTGTTCACAATGTATGTTTATTAACCACGAATTACATGAATGTTTCGCGGATTTTCACTGATAGTATTTGTGTGAATTCGTGTTTCATCAGTGTAATTCGTGGTGAATTTATCACTTCACCACAATACTCACCACAATACTAATCAACTTATTCTGCACAACAACAACTTTCGCGATTGTTTTTCCGTCAATGTATTTTTTTACTGCATCGCTTTTCATCACTGCTTCGCGAATAATTTCATCTTGCGAATCAATCGGAAATTGCATCGTGTCGCGGAGTTTGCCGTTCACTTGCACTGCAATCGTAACTTCATCTTCTGCAATTGCAGTTTCATCGTAGCGAATCCATTTATTTCCCTTGAACAAACTTTCTTTGTTACCAAACATTTCATTCAACTCTTCTGCAAAATGCGGTGCAATAGGCGCAACCATAAGAACGAGTTTGTGAATGCACCATGTTGTTATCTCGTTTGTTCGTTTGCTGGTTTGTTCGTTTGTTAGTTCGTTCAAGAGTTCCATCAAAGAAGAAATTGAAGTATTGAAATGAAACTCGTGAATATTTTCTTCCACTTTTTTCAGCGTTTGATTTGTCTTGCGATATAAAATTTTATCGGAAGTTTGTAATTGTTTTATATCGTATCGCGCTGGAATATTCGGAAACGTTGCTCGCAGCATTTCTTGATTATCAAACACGAGTTGATAAATGCGATTCACAAATCTCCACGTTCCCTGAATTCCGTCATCGCTCCAATCGCCGCTTTCATCATACGGACGCATAAACATTAGGTAAAGTCGAAACACATCTCCGCCATATTGCTCGGTAAACGTTCCGGGATTCACAACATTGCCGCGCGACTTCGACATTTTCGCGCCTTTGTTCGTAATAAAGTCGAAACACATCTCCGCCATATTGCTCGGTAAACGTTCCGGGATTCACAACATTGCCGCGCGACTTCGACATCTTAGCGCCTTTGTTCGTAATCGTTCCTTGATGCACGAGTGAAAGAAACGGCTCATCAAAATTGATATATCCGCAATCGCGTAACACTTTCGTAATAAATCGCGCATACAGCAAATGCATTACAGCGTGCTCTGCGCCGCCAACATATTTATCAACGGGAAGCCAATTTTTTGCAAGTGTTTTGTCAAACGGTTCTTGAGAAATTTTCGGCGAAACATAACGCAAAAAATACCACGATGAATCTACAAACGTATCCATCGTATCTACATCGCGCTTTGCTTTCTTTCCACAGTTAGGACAAGTCGTGTTCACAAATTCTTCTGCGCGCGCAAGTGGAGATTCACCGCTTGGTTTGAAATCAACATTATACGGAAGCAATACCGGCAATTGATTTTCTGGAACAGGAATTTCACCGCAATATTCGCAATGCACAATCGGAATCGGCGCTCCCCAATATCGCTGACGGGAAACAAGCCAATCACGCAAACGATAATTTGTTTTGCGTTTTCCTTTTCCAATTTTTTCCAACTCGTCAGAAATTTTTTCTTTTCCGATTTCGGAATTGATTCCGTTGAATTGATTGGAGTTACACATTATCCCAACTTCAACAAATGCAGATTTCAATTCGTCCTTTTCGTTTGTTCCTTCTTGCAAAATTACTTTCTTAATCGGAAGAGAAAACTTTTTCGCAAATTCAAAATCGCGTTCGTCGTGTCCCGGAACTCCCATCACTGCGCCTGTTCCATACGTATAAAGAACGTAATCCGCAATCCATATCGAAACACGCTCGTTGTTTCAAAATCGCGTTCATCGTGTCCCGGAACTCCCATCACTGCGCCTGTTCCATACGTATAAAGAACGTAATCCGCAATCCAAATCGGAACACGCTCGTTGTTGATAGGATTGATTGCATAACTTCCCGTGAACACACCCGTTTTTTCTTTTGTTGTAGATTGTCGTTCAATTTCTGTTTCTTTTTTTACAAACTCTAAATAATCTTCAACTGATTTTTTTTGTGAGGAAGTTGTAAGCGTTTGCACAAATGGATGTTCAGGCGCAAGCACAACATACGACACGCCAAACAACGTATCGGGACGAGTTGTAAACACTTTGAATAAAGGCGAAGAAATGGAGCCCACTTTCAAAGTGGACTCCATTTTTGTTTCTACTTCAAATTCAATTTCAACTCCTTCGCTCTTCCCTATCCAATTGCGCTGCATTATTTTTGTTTTCTCTGGCCAATCAATCTTATCGAGATGTTGAAGAAGTTCTTCCGCATAGTTTGTAATTTTGAAAAACCATTGTGTCAAATTTTTTCGCTCGACTTCCGTTCCGCAACGCTCGCATTTTCCGTCAACTACTTGTTCGTTCGCAAGAACCGTTGCATCTTTCGGACACCAATTCACCGGCGCATTTCTACGTTCCGCAAGTTTATTTTTATACAGCAAAAGAAAAAGCCTGTTTTCTCAGGCCAATCAATTTTGTCGAGATGTTGAAGAAGTTCTTCCGCATAGTTTGTAATTTTGAAAAACCATTGCGTTAAATTTTTTCGCTCGACTTCTGTTCCGCAACGCTCGCATTTTCCGTCAACTACTTGTTCGTTCGCAAGAACCGTTGCATCTTTCGGACACCAATTCACCGGCGCATTTCTACGTTCCGCAAGTTTATTTTTATACAGCAAAAGAAAAAGCCATTGCGTCCATTTGTAATATTCAGGAAGCGATGTATTCACTTCAAAATCGAAATCATACATTGCGCCAAGCGTTTTGAGTTGCTCGCGAATGTCATTCACATTTTGCAATGTCGAATCGTGCGGATGAATTCCGGTTTTGATTGCATAATTTTCCGCCGGCAAACCAAACGCATCATAACCAATCGGCTCGAACACATTGTAACCTTGCATTTTTTTCAGCCGCGCCCACGTATCTGTCGGACCGTAATTAAACCAATGTCCAATGTGCATTTTCGCCGCAGACGGATAAATGAACATCACAAGCGTATAAAGTTGTAAAGTTTCTGTGCTGATTCAGAAAGATTGGCTTTGTTGATGCCTTCATCTTCCCAACGCTTCTGCCATTTGGATTCTATTTCTTTAAAAGGGTATTTCAAAAGTAAACTAATGGTTTAAGTAAAAACGATTTATAAAATGTCCCATTCACCGGGTTCAATATGCAGTAAAATATCTCTGCTTCCATGAATAACTGCTACGATGAAACATTGTTCCTCTCGTATCACGTATAAAATACGATACGAACCATAAAATAATTCTCGAATATTTTCGTCATTAAACTCTGGAACAATTCTACCACAACGAGAAAACTGTTCCAAAATTCTTGGAGATTCAACTACACGTATGCCAAATCGTTCTGCATAAACTGGAGAATCTTTTGCTATGTAGTCGAGGATTTCATTCAGGTCCTTTAACGCTGGTTCTGTCCATACGACGCGAGCCATTCGTGTACTTTCTTTTCTGCTTCTTGTTGAGAAATATAACGACCTTCTTCGATTGCACGTATTCCCCTTTCCACTTTTTCTCGAACGTAAAGATGATATTGGATATCTTCCATCGTACAATTTTCGGGAAGAGTTTTAATAACATTTATTGCTTGTTCTTTGATACTCATATTTTTT
>Ga0194120_10002960_pt1 | contig 28455 bp, 32 predicted proteins | sample TA2MahCa65mmetaG_FD_148642 | JGI IMG/M metagenome (GOLD analysis project Ga0194120, IMG submission 148642) | Freshwater microbial communities from Lake Tanganyika, Tanzania - TA2015019 Mahale Deep Cast 65m | ecosystem: Environmental > Aquatic > Freshwater > Lake | place: Tanzania: Lake... | reverse complement strand
GAGGTCGCCGCATGGCAGGACAATCGCAACAAGCGCTGCGTGAAGGCCAACTGGCAATTCACAACCGACGATGCCCGCGTTAAGCTGAGAACTCTTTACCCTCAGTTCGAATGACTCGGGCCACTAGTTGGGATTCTCCCGAGAGCAGCGCCGGCGGCGCCGTGTTCGAGCCTTTGCCTTCGATCTCGATCGAGACGTTCGGGTAAATCGACTGGAAGCCCTCGGTCCAGAGCTCCATCTCATGAAGCATCGTGTCCGAGCCGACCGACTTTAATTTTCCCGAAAGTCCATTGACGACCTTGTAGGGAGAGAGCTCCATATCGAGCGCGGCCGCGCCGGCGGTCAATGCCATTAGAGCGGCGACAGCGGCGGAGAGCGCTCGCAGTTTCATCACTTTTCTCCGTTGCATCAAATCATTGCGGCCGAAACCACCTCGCCGCGGCAAGAGCGCGATCGGAATGGAGCGGCTTGGGGATCGCCCGCTACGCGGATGCGGCGTTAGAGGTTCTTGCTTTCGCCACAATTTCGCTCGGCGAAATGACAGGCGCATGACGCCTGCGTGACGGCGCGGTCGCGCAACGTGCGGATCAACAAGCGCGCGCAAAAAAAACCGGAAGGCGATGCGTCGCCTTCCGGTTTGCAATTTTCCGGGCCGCCTCGCGAGCGGCCCAGCATTGGTTCGTTTAGTAGCTGTAATACATGTCGAATTCGACCGGATGCGGAGTCATTTCGAAGCGCATCACGTCCTGCATCTTGAGGTCGATGTAGGAGTCGATGAAGTCCTTGTCGAAGACGCCGCCGGCGGTCAGATAGGCGTTGTCGGCCTTGAGATTCTCGAGCGCTTCGCGCAGGCTGCCGCACACCGTCGGGATCGCCTTCAACTCTTCCGGGGGAAGATCGTAGAGGTCCTTGTCGGCCGGTCCGCCCGGATCGATCTTGTTGGCGATGCCGTCGAGGCCGGCCATCAGCATGGCCGCGAAGGCGAGATAGGGATTGGCCGTCGGATCGGGGAAGCGGACCTCGACGCGCTTCGCCTTCGGGCTGGCGCTGAAGGGGATGCGGCACGACGCCGAGCGATTGCGCGACGAATAGGCGAGCAGCACCGGCGCCTCATAGCCCGGGACCAGACGCTTATAGGAGTTGGTCGACGGATTGGTGAAGGCGTTCAGCGACTTGGCGTGCTTGATGATGCCGCCGATATACCACAGGCACTCCTGCGAGAGGCCGGCGTATTTGTCGCCAGCGAAGACCGGCTTGCCTTCCTTCCAGATCGACTGGTGGACGTGCATGCCCGAGCCATTGTCGCCGAAGACGGGCTTGGGCATGAAGGTCGCCGACTTGCCGTAGGAATGCGCCACCTGGTGGATGGCGTATTTATAGATCTGCAGATGATCGGCGACGATGACGAGCGTTTCGAACTTCAAACCCAGTTCGTGCTGCGCCGACGCGACTTCGTGATGGTGCTTTTCGACCTTGACGCCCATGGCCGCCATGGCGGCGAGCATCTCGCTGCGCATGTCCTGCGCCGAGTCGACCGGCGGCACCGGGAAATAGCCGCCCTTGGTGCGCACGCGGTGGCCGAGGTTGCCGCCCTCATAGGCGGTGCCGGTGTTGGAGGGGAGTTCGACCGAATCGATCGAAAAGCCCGTATCATAGGGCTCGGTCGAAAAGCGCACGTCGTCGAAGACGAAGAATTCGGCTTCGGGACCGAAAAAGGCGGTGTCGCCGACGCCGGCGGTCTTGATATGGGCCATCGCCTTCTTGGCGATGCCGCGCGGATCGCGGTTGTAGGGCTGGCCCGTCAAGGGCTCCATGACGTCGCAGACGATCGAAAGCGTCGAGGCCGCGAAGAACGGGTCGAGCGCGACGGTGCTCAAATCGGGGAGCAGCGTCATGTCCGATTCATTGATCGCCTTCCAGCCCGCGATCGACGAGCCGTCGAACATGATGCCTTCGGTCAGGGCCTCCTCATCGACGATCGACACGTCGAACGTAACATGCTGCCACTTGCCGCGCGGGTCGGTAAATCGGAAATCGACGTATTTAACGTCGTTGTCCTTGATCTGCTTGAGTACGTCCTTGGCCGTCGTCATTTGGTTCGATGCCTCTCTTTGCTGATCTTGCTGAGTTACGGTTTTGTTATTGGGCGCGGCGGAGCGCTTGAAGATGTTGGCGAGAAAGCTCATGTGGCGGGGGCTCAGTGCTAGATGGCGTCCGCGCCGGTCTCACCGGTGCGGATGCGGATCGCGCCTTCGATGTTGGAAACAAAAATCTTGCCATCGCCGATGCGGCCAGTTTGGGCGGCGGTGCGTATCGCCTCGACGGCGCGTTCCACGGCGTCGTCCGCAAGGACGATCTCGATCTTAACTTTCGGCAGAAAATCAACGACATATTCGGCGCCACGATAGAGTTCCGTGTGTCCTTTCTGACGACCGAATCCCTTTGCTTCGGTGACCGTGATGCCCTGGAGCCCCGCCGCCTGCAGGGCTTCCTTCACCTCATCGAGCTTGAACGGCTTGATGATCGCCTCGACCTTTTTCATCAAATCCCCCGCGCGCTTAGCTTAAGCCCCGGCCTAGCTAGCGACTTTGGCTCGGCAGAAGAACCGCCGAGCTTCTATCATTGCCGCGTTGGTCGCGCCATGGCCAAAGTTCCGGCGCCGCATCCAAATTCGGCGCCCATACGACATGCTGTATGCCCAATAATTATACGATGCGCATAATTATTGGGCTACATCTCGTTCGTCGACGACCGCCGGCAAATCTTCCCTTGCGCCCCATTCCGACCAAGACCCGTCATAGACCGTCGCCAGAGGACGGCCCGTCGCCGCGAGCGCGAGACTGATGATGCAAGCCGTGAGCCCGGAGCCGCAGGTCGCAATGACGGGAGCGTCGGGATCGACGCCCGCCGCGGCAAACGCCCCTTCGAGATCGGCGCATTCCTTCAATTTGCCGCCGTCGAGCGCATTGCCGTAGGGGAGATTGCGCGCGCCCGGCATATGGCCGGAACGCAGCCCGGGGCGCGGCTCCGGCGCCCAGCCGTGGAAACGCGCCGCGCCGCGCGCGTCCACCACCTGCGGGCCGCCGAGGTCAAGCGCGCGCCGCACGGCCTCGGCGTCGGCGACAAGGCTCGCGTCGAAACGGGGCGTAAACGTCGCGGGCGTTCGCTTGCGCGCTTCGCCCTGTTCGAGCGGCCGGCCTTCCGCCTTCCATGAGGGCAGGCCGCCCGCAAGGATCGACGTATGTTCGGCGCCGAACACGGCGAGCGTCCACCACAGGCGGGGCGCCGAGAATATTCCAACGGCGTCATAGACGATGGCCCGCATGCCGTCGCCAAATCCCAGCCGACCCATCTCGGCGGCGAAGACGTCCGGTTTGGGCAACATATGCGGCAGGTCGGTGGAATGATCGGCGAGCGCGTCGATATCGAAGAATTGCGCGCCGGGAATATGCCCCGCAAGAAATTCGGCGCGCGCGTCGCGACCGGCCGCCGGCATATGCCAGGAAGCGTCGAAGACGACGAGGTCGGCGTCGAAAAGATGTTCCGAAAGCCAGTCGGCGGAAACGAAAAGCGCGTCGGGGTCGATAATGCGCGTCATGGCTCCGCTCGCTCGTCGCCTGACGCGGCTTGCATCCGTCCGGCTGGCGGTGACAATACGCCGATTCGATTCTCACGCCACCGGCGCTCAACCGTCATGCTCGACATTCCAGGCAAGGCCTGCGGTTCCTGCTTCTTCTGCTGCAAGGTTCTTGAAATCGAAGAATTCAAGAAGCCGGCCGGCAAGCTTTGCGAACATTGTGCGCACGCAGGCGGCTGCGGCGTTTACGACACGCGCCCGCAAGTGTGCCGCGATTATTATTGCCGATGGAAGGACGAGCGCGGGTTCTCCTCGCAACTGCGGCCCGACCGCGTCGGCACGCTGCTGATGGACGACCCGGACAGCGACGAATATCTCGCCGTCTGCGACCCGGAAAAGCCGTTTTCCTGGCGCAATCCTCTCGTATTCAAGCATCTTGTCGCCGAGGCCAAGGCGGGAAGGCTCGTTATCGCAAAAGCGGGATTGCGGGCATGGCGCATTTTCGAGGACGGACATTGGCAGGAATGGGCCTGAGCCTCTGCGCCGCCGCCGGCCGACAGCGTCTCGGAACGTTCGGCCGGGACATCGCCGCCATCGCGACTTCTGTCGCGCTTTGCATAGCGCTTGGCGCGCCGGCTCGGGCCGAGACGCTCAGGGCGCATTATGCGCTGAGCCTGATGGGGCTCTCGATCGGCAGCGCCTATGCGTCGGGCGTCGTCGATCCACAGACCTACCGGGTCGAAATCTCGATGCGGACGACCGGCCTCGCCAATCTGATCAACAACGCCAGGGGCGCCGCCAGCGCCAGCGGCGGACTGACGCTCGCCGGCCCGTCGCCGGCAAGCTACGCCAATACCACCTCGAACAGCGACGAGACGCGCACGGTGCGCATGTCGCTCGCCGGCAACGCCGTTCGCTCGGTCGACGTGAGGCCGGCGCCCTGGGACGCCGAGGCGCGCATCCCGGTGTCCGATAGCGCCAAGCGTCATATCGTCGATCCGGTCAGCGCGCTGATCATGCGCGTGCCGCCGGGAGAGGAGCTCACCGGTCCCTCGGCCTGCAACCGGACCATTTCGGTGTTCGACGGCGTCACGCGTTTCGACGTGGAACTCGCCTATGCCGGCGATCACACCGCGCAAACCAGAGGCTACGCCGGCCCCGTCACCGTATGCTCGGCGCGCTATACGCCGATCGCCGGCCATCGTCCCGACAGTTCGTCCACCCGCTACATGGCGAATAATCACGACATCAGCGTCTGGCTCGCGCCGCTGCCCGACGCCCATGTCGTCGTGCCGATCCACATCGCGATTGGGACCGCCGCCGGCCGGCTCGTCATCGACGCTTCGGAATTCGAGATCACTCAGCGCCGCGCCGATTTCAGGCGCTGAATCGCTTGGCCGGTTTCAGTCGACGCGAACTTCCTTCGTCTTCTTCCGGTTCATGCGATCGGACTCATATTCGAGATATCTGACTTCCGTTGGCTCGGCGTTCGCGTTCGGGCGCAGACAAAACGAGGGGCGGGGCGAGAATCCCCCTTCCGGGGCCTGGAAGCAATCCGAGTAACGCACTTCGCACTGAAACATGGATTCGCTTTTGGGCGCCGCCCGCGCGACGACGGCGCGCGCCTTCTCGATCGCCTCCCGGCATATGTCCGGCGTGAAGCCCCACGCCTCGCAGTCGCTCTGGGTCGCCATATATTTGCCGTCGGCGGAACAGACGGGCGAGCGCCGGAAGGCGTAAAAGGCTGAAAATCCAGCGGCCACGATAGCGACGGCGATGATCACGAACTTGAACATGGAAAGTCTGCTCGCGAGATGGACGGGCGCCGCTCACCGATTGATAGTCGTGGGAGCGCTGCCGCGGCAAGCGCAAACTGAGCTTTCGATTTGGAACGTTGATGTGGCGATGCAGCGCATCGGCGGCCATTTCAGTCGCTTGACAGGGCTGTGCGTCTGCAATACTCCCAAAAGACCGCATTTCGGAACCGCGGCCGAGAGCTGCGAGCATCATGGCTCTCCGGGCGCGGCTAGGGCCGAATAAGCGATGCAGACGCGTTCCCGCCTAAGTGAGGTCGATGTTGAACTGAGACCGATTGGGCCGGCGTCAGCCATGCTATCCACTTGACCAATTCTACAACGACCGCAACGCCGCTTGCGCGGATTGCAGCCCTGAATCTCGGCTTGTGGCAAAACCGGCAGTATGTGACAGAAGGAGGAAACTATGGGCGCTATTCTTGAACTGACGAGCTATGCAGCGACCCCGGTCGGCATGATCGCGATCATCGTCATTGGCGCGGCCGCCTATTTCGCCGCCCGCTGGGTGTTCAGCGACTAAGATCAGCCTTTACAAATCGAAGCAAATCAGCGCGGCGCGCTGGCTCGGCCAGCGCGCCGTTTTCATGTCTGTCCGCCCCTGCGCCGGCGCGAAGAGGCGCGAAGAGGCTTGCATCCGGCGGCGCCTGCGCTATGGTGATATGCCCACCTCCAACGGGCGGGTAGCGCCGACCCGCTGGGCTGGAATTTGATCTCTGTCTGAGTTTTCTGCAGGGCGAATCGAACACATGCGCCGCGGTCGCGCGGCGGCGGAGGCGAGATGGCTCCTACCTCTTCGATCAGGGCTGCAAACGACCATAAGGACGGCTTGCGCGTCGCGCGGCCCAATGGCGCCGACGGCGCGCAGGCGACGGCGGAGGCGGAGCGCATCGACGTCGCCGTAGCGGACAAGAGCCCGCTGATCCTCGCGGGTCTCGACAAGCTGCTGTCGGACGACCGCCGCTTCAACCTCGTGGCGAAGCTGACCGACGGGGAGGAATTTCTCGAGGCGGCGCGCCAGCAAAAATTCACCATCGCCGTCATCGGCTGGCAATTGCCGACGCTGCACGCCCGCGACGTTTTGCGGGCGCTGTCGCGCCAGGTCGCCGCGCCAAAAATCGTCGTCTACAGCGGCACCAACGATCCTGCGGCGCCGGCCGAGACGCTCCAGCTCGGCGGCGCCGGCTTCGTCTCGAAGCGCGCCCCGCCTGAGCGGCTTCTGGACGTGCTCGCCGCGGTGGCGGCTGGCGACATGGTGTTTCCGTTCGTCGACATTCGCAAAATGCGCAGCGATCCGCTGGAAAATCTGACCCTGCGGGAGCGCAGCCTGTTGTCGGCGCTCGGCTCGGGCCACACCAACAGCCAGCTCGCCAAGGATTTCGGGGTCTCGATCAACACGATCAAATTCCACCTGCGCAATCTTTTCGAGAAGCTCGATGTGCGCAATCGCGCGCAGGCCATCGCCCTTTTCCTGGAGATGAAGCACGGCGCTTATCCCGGCGGCGGCGGCGGGCGCAGCATGGAGCCGGCGGGCGCGTCGCGCGGACGGCGCGGCCGCCCGGATTAGGTCACGGCGCGGGAAAAAGCGCGTCGGTCTTTCCGGTCAGCCGATAGGCGACAAGACCTGCCCATTCATGCGCGGCGGATTCGACGAGAGCAAAGGCGCCAACCGCGCCGCCTGGAAATTCGAGACGCCAGACGTCGCGACGCGCGCGGTAATCGACCGGAAAGGCGATCACCGGAAAGCCCGCCTTGCGAAAGACGCCGATCGCGCGCGGCATGTGCATGGCGGAGGTGACAAGCAGCCAGCGTTCGCCCGGCTTCGGCTGAACCAGTTCGCGCGTGAAGACGGCGTTCTCGAGCGTGTTGCGCGAGCGCCCTTCATAGATCACGCGGTTGTCGTCAAGGCCGGCGTCGTTCCAGAATTGTTTCGCGACCTTGGTTTCCGAATAGGGAAAGCCTAGCAGCGCCGCCGATCCGCCGCTGAAAACGAGCCGCGCCTCTGGATATTTTCGCATCAGCGCGATCGGCGTCGTGAGGCGTTCCGCCGCCTCCGATAAAACCGGCCAAATTCGCTCGGCGCTCAACTCCGCATTGGCCGCTCCGCCGAGCACGATGATTCCGTCGGGCGCCGCCGGCGGATCGCGCGACGCCTCGCGAAAGCGGCCTTCGAGCGACGCCGCGAGCATATCGCCGAGCGGCGTGAAACCCATGAGGAGCAGCGCCAGCGCGCCCATGGTCGTGAGCGCGCGACCCCATGCGCGCCAGCGCGTGAAGAGCAGCGCCGCGCCGATGGCGCAAAGAAAGATGGCGACATGAACGGGCGCCAGAAGGAAGCCGAGAATCTTCGAGGCGAGGAAGAACATTGGCGTTGGCGACTCCTCCGCGCGTCATCGCGAGGCGTGAAGCGACGAAGCAATGTCGGCTTCTTGCAAAGCGTTCGCCGGCCTTTCGAGCCGCGCGCTTCGCTTGCTCCTCAGGATGACCAAAGCAGCTTACATATTCGGATAATTCGGTCCGCCGCCGCCCTCCGGCGGAACCCAGGTGATGTTCTGCGCCGGGTCCTTGATGTCGCATGTCTTGCAGTGAACGCAATTCTGCGCGTTGATCACGAAGCGCGGATCGCGGCGCGTCTCCTCGTCGGCATAGACCACTTCATAGACGCCTGCGGGACAATAGAGCCGGGCCGGTTCGCCATAGACCGGAAGGTTGCGATCGATGGGGATCTCCGGATCGGCGAGCTTCAGATGGACCGGCTGATCCTCCTCATGATTGGTGTTGGAGACGAACACCGACGAGAGCTTGTCGAAGACAAGTTTGCTGGCGCGTTTCGGATAGACGATCGGCGTGACTTCCGAGAGCGGCTTTAAGGTCTCGTAATCGGCCTTGCCGTGTTTGAGCGTGCCGAAGAAGGATAAGCCGAGGAGCTCGTTCGTCCACATGTCGAGGCCGAAGAGCGGCGCGCCGACATAGGTGCCGTATTTGGACCACAGCGGCTTGACGTTGCGCACGCGCTTCAGATCGCGGCCGATGTCCGAAGATCGCCAGGCCGCGTCATAGGCGTCGACCGCGTCATGCGCGCGGCCTTCGCCGATCGCCGCCGCGACATGTTCGGCGCATAAAATCCCCGAGAGCATCGCATTATGCGACCCCTTGATGCGCGGCACGTTCATGAAGCCGGCGCCGCAGCCGGCCAGCGCGCCGCCCGGCATGACGAGCTTGGGCACGCTCTGCCACCCGCCTTCGGTCAGCGCGCGCGCGCCATAGGACAGACGCTCGCCGCCCTCGAGCGTCGGCGCGACCATCGGATGCGTCTTGAAGCGTTGAAACTCGTCGAAGGGAGAGAGCGTCGGATTCGAATAGTTGAGATGGACGACGAAACCGATCGATACGAGATCGTCGTCGAAATGATATAGGAAAGAGCCGCCGCCGGTATCGGCTTGGAGCGGCCAGCCGAAGGAATGCTGGACGAGCCCGTCCTTGTGCTTCTCCTTGGGAATGCGCCACAGCTCCTTGAAGCCGATGCCGAATTTCTGCGGCTCGCTGTTGGCGCAAAGATCGTATCTGGCGAGCAACTGCTTGGTCAGCGAGCCGCGCGCGCCTTCGGCGAAGATCGTATATTTGCCCTTCAGCTCCATCCCTCGGGTGAAACTGTCCTTCGGTTCGCCGTCGCGGCCGACGCCCATGTCGCCCGTCGCGACGCCGACGATTTCGCCGTTCTCGCCGTAAAGAATTTCGGCGCCGGCGAAGCCGGGGTAGACTTCCACGCCGAGGCTTTCGGCTTCGGCGGCGAGAAAGCGCACGACATTGCCGAGCGAGCCGATGAAATTGCCGTGGTTGTTCATCAGCCGCGGCATCAGCATGTTAGGGATGCGAAAGCCGCCCTTTTCGGTCAGCAGTAGAAAATGGTCTTCGTGCACCTGAGTTTTCAGCGGAGAATCGTCGCGCGTGCGCCACTCGGGCAGCAGACGGTCGAGGCCGATCGGATCGATCACCGCGCCCGACAGAATATGCGCGCCGGGCTCGGAGCCCTTTTCGATGACGACGACTGACAGATCCGGCGCGATTTGCTTCAAGCGAATCGCCGCGGCGAGCCCGGCCGGCCCCGCGCCGACCACGACCACGTCATATTCCATCGATTCACGCGGCGGCAGCTCGGTATCTTCAGCCATTTTCAATCCCTTTTCGCCTTTCTTGGAGGCATTCTAGCCTTTTTGCGGCGGCTGCGGCAAAAGGAGTTTCGCGTTTGAGGATGGTTACTGTTCGCTCGCTGCCGTCGGCGTTTCACGGCGCGGCGGCGGAGGTGCATAATCCAATCATGTTCGATCCGCTCTCCGCTCCCGTCGCATGAAGCGTCTGCTGTTCCTAGTGGCGATGGCGCTCCTCGCCGTCGTCGTTTGGCGTATCGCCTATCATCCGGCCAATGCCGACGGCGTCTTCCTCGGCTATGTCGAGGGGGACATCCTCTATATTGCTCCCCATGAGAGCGAGAAAGTCGCCAGCATCGCGGTCGCCGCCGGTTCGGTGGTGAAGAAGGGCGATCCGCTGTTCGCCATGTCGACGGCGCTTCTCGATCGCGCCCGCGACGAGGCGGCGGCGCGTATCGCTCAACTCGAGGCGCTGGCGGAAAATCTGCAGGCGGCGATGAATCGCCCCGAGCAGATCGCGGTTCTGCAGGCGGCGCTGGAGCGCGCCGAGGCCGCGCTGCAATTGTCGCGCGCCGATTACGAGCGGCAGCGCAAGCTCTACGCCGAGGGCCATGTCGCCAGGGCGGCGCTCGATCGCGCCGAGATGGCGCGCGCGCGCGACGAAGCGAGCGTGAAGGAGGCGCGCCGGCAGGTCGAGGCCTCGCGCATGGCGAGCCGTTCGCATGAGATCGAAGCCGCCGAAGCCAGTTTGAAACAGGCGCGCGCGCAGCTCGATGCGCTGAACATTCGCATCAAGCGCCAGAGCGTCGTCGCGCCCGCCGACGGCGCCGTGCAGGACGTGTTTTTCCGTCCCGGCGAAATCGTCAACGCCGGCCAGCCGGTCGTCGCGCTGCTGCCGTCCGAGAACCGGAAAGTGCGCTTCTATGTTTCGGAACCGCAGCTGCCACAAATTTCGCTTGGCGAGCGGGTGCGCGTCTCCTGCGACGGCTGCGCCGGCGATCTTTACGGACGCGTCAATTATATCGCCGGCCGCCAGGAATATACGCCGCCCGTCATCTTCAGCGACAAGGAGCGCGCCAAGCTGGTCTTCAAGGTCGAGGCGCATCTTGAAGGCGCGGCGCGCGCCTTGCCGCTTGGAATGCCGGTCGCGGTGACACAGGCGCCGGAATCGACGGAACCTGCGCCATGAGCGTCGAGCGCGAGATCGCGATCGACGCGCGCGGGCTGACCAAATCCTTCGGCGGGAAAAAAGTCGTCGACAATCTCTCCCTGCAGGTCGCGCGCGGCGACATTCAGGGATTTCTCGGCCCGAACGGCAGCGGCAAGACGACGACGATCCGCATGCTCTGCGGCCTGCTGACCCCGGATTCGGGCGAGGGCACCTGTCTTGGCTACGACATCCGCCGCCAGCAGAAGGAGATCAAACGTTGCGTCGGCTATATGACGCAGGGCTTTTCGCTCTATCGCGACCTCACCATTCGTGAAAATCTGGAATTCGTCGCGCGCGTCTATAATCTCGAAGCGCCCGAGGACGCTGCGCAGGCGGCGCTCAAGCGATTGGGCCTCGCCGCGCGCGCCGATCAGCTTGCCGGCGAACTGTCCGGCGGCTGGAAGCAGCGGCTGGCGCTCGGCGCCTGCATCCTTCCGGGTCCGGCGCTGCTGCTTCTCGACGAGCCGACAGCGGGCGTCGATCCCAAGGCGCGCCGCGATTTCTGGGATGAAATCCATCATCTCTCGACGCAAGGCCTGACCGTGCTGGTTTCGACCCATTACATGGACGAAGCCGAGCGCTGCCATAAGATCGCTTACATCGCCAACGGCCGGCTGCTCGCTTCGGGCACGATGCCGGAGATCGTCGCAGGCGCGCAGCTTTCGACATGGGTCGTGACCGGCGAGGGTCTCGATGCGCTCGCCAGCGAATTGAAACATCAGCCCGGCGTCGACATTGTCGCGCGCTTCGGTTCGGCGCTGCATGTCGGCGGGCGCGACGAAGCGGCCATCGAGCGCCTCGCCCGCCGCTATGGCGCCGAAGGCCGTCGCCAATGGAAACGCGACGAGCCGACGCTCGAAGACGTGTTCATCGATTTGATGACCCGCGCGGGAGCGGACCGATGAGCGCGCCGCAAGTCCTGCCGAGCGACGCCCGGCGTCCGGCGCGCGGCGCGCTGGCGCAGTCCTTCCGCCGTTGCGTCGCCATGTTCGTCAAGGAGTTCATTCAGCTTCGCCGCGACCGGCCGACCTTCGCGATGATCGTCGGCATTCCGCTCATGCAACTGCTGCTCTTCGGATTTGCGATCAACACCGATCCCAAACATCTCCCGACGGCCGTGCTGACGAGCGATGACAGCCCGATCGCGCGCGCGCTGATCGGCGCCTTGCGGGCGACCGATTATTTCGACATCAAATATGTCGCCAGGGGCGAAGCGGACGCCGACGAATTGATCCTTTCGAACAAGGCGCAATTCGTCATTCAGATTCCGCCTGATTTCTCCCGCCGGCTGGTTCGCGGCGAAAAACCGGCGGCGCTGCTGATCGCCGACGCGTCCGACCCGGTCGCCACCTCCGGCGCCGTCGCCGCCGCGCTCGGCGCCGCCAATCAGGCGCTCGACCGGGAATTGATCGGACCGCTGGCGTCGCTTTCGCAAAATGCGGCGCCTTACGAGATGCGCGTGCATCGCCGCTACAATCCAGCGGGAGAGACGCGCCGCAACATCGTGCCCGGACTGATCGGGACGATTTTGACCATGACGATGCTGATGTATACGGCGATGTCGGTGACGCGGGAAATCGAGCGGGGAACGATGGAGGCGTTGCTCGCCATGCCGATCCTTCCGGTCGAGATCATGCTCGGAAAAATCGCGCCCTATGTGGTCGTCGGCGCGGTGCAGATGGCGACGATTCTCATCTTCGCGGCGCTGTTGTTTCAAGTGCCGGTGGTCGGCTCGCTGTTCACCCTCACCACGCTGACCCTGCTGTTCATCGTCGCCAATCTGTCCGTCGGCTACACCTTCTCGACGGTCGCGGAAAACCAGCTGCAGGCGATGCAGCTGACCTTTTTCTTTTTTCTGCCGAGCATGCTTCTGTCGGGCTTCCTTTTTCCGTTCTACGGCATGCCGAAATGGGCGCAATATGTCGGAGAGGCGCTGCCGCTCACCCATTATCTGCGCATCGTGCGCTCGGTGATGTTGAAGGGCTCGACCTTCGGCGACCTCGCCGTCGACGCCGGCGCGCTCGCGGCTTTCACGCTTATTGCGATGAGCGTCGCGGTGATGCGATTCCGGCAGACATTGGACTGACGTTGACAGCCGCCTTCCCTAACGGCCAAACATTGGCGCGGAGATAAAAATGTCTGACACGGAAGATCCGGAGAGGCGGTTCAACCTCATCATGAAGGTCGCTATGGCCGCCGCAGTGCTGCTGACTCTCTATTACGTCTGGTCGTTTTTCGTCAGCAGCCGCTATCAGGCGCTGTGCGGCGGCTCCTACTGGGAGCTGGACAAGAAGGAGATCGATTCCTGCATCGACCGGAAAAAGGAGCTCGAAAAGTAGGCCGGTTCGCAGCGCGTCACGTCGGTTGCGCTGGGAACGGCGCCAGAGAAGCGGATTAAAAGAGAAATGCCGCGCTCTGCGCGAAAAAGCCTGCGAACAGCAGCAGCCCGGCGTCGCGATTGGAGCGGAACAGGCGAAGCGCGGTCGCCGGCGCGACATCCTCTTTCGTCTGTACGGTCTGCCAGGCGAGATGGGCCGCATAGGCGGCGACTCCGAGATAAGACAGCCATCCGCCGCCCGAAAGAAAAACCGCGACGGCGGCGCTCGCCGCGGACAGGGCGTAGAGCGCGCCGACCGCAAGTTGTACGCTCGGCCCGAAGAGACGCGCCGTCGAGCGCACGCCGACGATCGCGTCGTCCGTAAGATCCTGAAGCGCGTAAATCGTATCGAAGCCGATGGTCCAGGCGACCGCCGCGGCGTAGAGGAAAAGCGTCGGCGCGCCGAGCGCGCCCGTCTGCGCCGTCCAGCCGAGCAGCGCGCCATAGGCGAAGGCCGAGCCGAGAATCGCCTGGGGCCAGGAGGTGAAGCGCTTGGCGAATGGATAGATCAGCACGATCAGCGGCGAGATCAGTCCAAGCGCGATCGTCAGCCCGTTGAACGACAAGAGCACGGCAAGGCCGACGAGGCATTGCGCGACGATAAAGCCGAGCGCGGCGCGCGGCGTCGCCCGTCCGCTGGCGAGCGGTCGCAGCCGCGTGCGTTCGACCTTGGCGTCGATCTCGCGATCGACATAGTCGTTGTAGGTCGAGCCAGCGCCGCGCATGGCGACGGCCCCGATGAAGAACAGGGTCAGATGCCAGATGTTCGGGCCTTCGCGCAGCGCGACGGACGCCAGCGCGCTCGATTCCCAACAGGGGAGCAGCAGCAGCTGCCAGCCGACCGGCCGATCGAGCCGCGCGAGCTGAATGTAGGGAAGCAGCGCTGGCGGCGCGCGCCGGAGCAGCGGATGGCCGGCGATCGCGTCGGGGAGCGCGGTCGCCTCCGACGAATCGCCGCTTCGCGCTGCGCTCACAGCGGTCCGGCGGGCAGTTTCGGCGGCGCCATCATGCCGCCGCCCCCGGCGGCCGCCTGATCGCGCATCTCTTTCATCTTCGCCGCGGCCGCGCAGGCCTGCGCGGCGAAGGCCTGAGTCTTGCCGCGCGCATCCTTGAAGCCGTCGGCGACATTGTCCGGGATGTTGCACCATTCCTTGTTCTTAGACAGGTAATTCATCATCTCGGTTTCGATGGCGACGAGACGGCGCGCGGCCGGGCAGGCGGCTTCGGGATCCATCTTGCCCTTGCCCGCCTTGCCGATGGCGTTGAGCGCCTCGATGCCGGCCATCCGCTTTTCGGTGAGCTTCTGAAAATCCTCCTGGCAGCTTTGTTGCGCATGCGCGCCGCCCGCCGCGAGCAGCGCCGCCAAGAAGGAGAGTCGCGCCAGAGCGCGCGGAAAATTGATAGCGCCGATGATCATGTCTCTTGATCCGCTCATCAGGCTTGTGGTCCATTCATCAGGTTTGCAGCAATACCAGCAGGCTTGCCGGCGACGCAAGTTTTGGCCAACCTGCCCGCAACAAAGCGGCGGCTTCATGGCAAGCGCGCATTGCGCTCGCGCCTCCGCTGGGAAGTGATTGTGTCAGCTTGCGATTTCTCCGCTCAGCGCCTGTTCGTTCGCGACGAACTCGCGCCCGGCGCCGAATGCGCGCCTTCAGCTGAGGCGTTGAACTATCTGCTTAACGTGCTGCGCCTGCGCGAGGGCGCCGCGATACATCTGTTCAACGGCCGCGACGGCGAATTTCGCGCGACGCTCTTCGATGTTTCGCGCCGCGCCGCAAGACTGCGCGTCGCCGAGCGCCTGCGCGCGCAGCCCGAACGCGCCGACCTCGACTATTGTTTCGCTCCGTTGAAGCAGGCGCGGCTCGACTATATAGCGCAAAAGGCCACGGAGATGGGCGCCGGTCGGCTCATTCCGGTGATCACGCATCGCACGCAGGTCCGCCGAATCAATTCGGCGCGGCTTCAATCGAATGTCATCGAAGCCGCCGAGCAATGCGGCGTGCTGGCCGTGCCCGAAGTCGCCGCCGCAGTCGAATTGCCCGATTTTCTGGCGCGTTTGCCGGCGCCGCGGCTGCTGGTTTTTTGCGACGAACATGCCGATCTCGCCAATCCGATGGAGGCGCTCGCCGGCCGCACGGCCCGAGCGGGCGTGAGCGTGCTCATCGGACCCGAAGGCGGCTTCGACGACGCCGAACGGGCGGCTATTCGACGTTCGCCGAACGTCGTTCGTCTGTCGCTTGGACCGCGCGTGCTTCGCGCCGACACCGCCGCGGTCGCCGCGCTGGCGATCGTACAGGCCGCGATCGGCGATTGGCGCTCGTTCGACGCGCCCGATTCCTAAACAAAAAATAAATAAATGGAAAATAAAGCGTAGTTCTTAAAGTCACGTCGGGGCGCTGCGCCCGTCGGCGTCAACGACACGATCCTGCCACGATGTTTGGCTCTAGTTGCGATCGGCGGAACGGATCGTTGCTTCGAGGCCAGAGGCCATCGTCGCCGCCGGCGTAACGATTGTGTATCGAGAGACTTGGTCGGGATTGCAAGGCTCCTGAAATCTCGCGCGCCTTGCGCGAACTTTCGGAGGTAAGGCCAAATATTATGACGATCCTAAACATCACAAGCCGCAGCGACCGTCTGTTTCCGGGACGCTATTTTGGCGTTGTCGCGCTCACCGCGCTGGCTGTCATGCCAGTTCGCGCCGAGAATGTCAGCCAATGCGCGCGCTATGGCGCCGATTATGTCGCGGTCGCAGGGTCAAACGGCTGCGTTCGACTCGGTGGTCACGTCCGCGTCACCATGCCTCGAACGCCGGTCGCGCCGATGGGTTACGCGGCGATGCCGCGTGACGGCATGCAGCATGCCTCCGCGGGTTCCTCATGGCTCCCGATGGCGCCCTTCGGACTGCGCGATCTCTTCCCGCGCTAATTCACGCTGCGTTGAGGCGATTCGAAACCGCTAGAGCGGCAGAACGCAGTTCGTGAAGGCGGCGTCGATCGATCGTCCCCAGCCGCCGTGATAGGCGTCCAGCCGCTGCTGCGCCAAAGTTCGACCATCTTCGAGAATTGCTTCGAGCGGCGCGAGAAAAACGCTTTCGTCGCGCCCCTGCGCGTCGAGTCGCGCGCGCCCGCGCAAGCCGCGTTCGGCCAGCAACAGAACGTCGCGCCCGATTTCGCGCAGTCTGCGGCCCCCGATCGTCGCATCGAGCGCCAGCGCGGGAACGTCGTCGCGCAGCGTCTGGCGGGCGTCGGCGCTCCAGTCCTTGGTGAGTTCGCGCGCCGCGTCGAGCGCGCCGGAATCATAGAACAGGCCGGCGAAGAGCGCCGCAAGGGCGGTAAAATGCGCGCGAGGCCCGGCGTCCGCGCCGCGCATTTCAAGATAGGTCTTTAGTCTCACCTCGGGAAAAATCGTCGAGAGGTGATTGGCCCAGTCGGACATTGTGGCCTGCTCGCCGGGCAATTGCTGAAGCCGCCCCTTCATCAGATCGCGAAAGCTCGCGCCGGCGACGTCATAATACACGTCGCCGCGCTTCACGAAATACATCGGCACGTCAAGCGCATAGTCGACATATCGCTCGAAGCCGAAACCCTCTTCGAAGGCGAAGGGCAGCATGCCGGTGCGATTCGGGTCGGTGTCGAGCCAAATGTAGGATCGCTGCGACAACCGGCCGGTCGGCTTGCCGTCGAGAAACGGCGAATTGGCGAAAATCGCGGTGACGAACGGCTGCAAGGCGAGGCCGACCCGCATCTTTTGAACCATGTCCGCCTCATCGACGAAGTCGACGTTGACCTGCACAGTGGCGGTGCGAAACATCATGTCGAGCCCGCGCGCGCCCACTTTCGGCATATAGGCCTGCATGATGGCGTAGCGCTGCTTGGGCATCGCCGGCGTTTCGGCGCGCGACCATTTGGGGCTGCAGCCGAGATCGAGGAAGCTCACGCCGAGCGCGCGCGCCGCCGGGGCAAGCGCGGCGAAATGCGCGTCGAGTTCGTCCTTGGTGGCGTGAACGTCCAGCAGCGGCGCGCCGGAGAGTTCGAACTGGCCGCCGGGCTCGAGCGAAATCGCCCCGCCGCCATCTGGCTGGTAGAGGCCGATCAGCGCGTCGCGGTCGAAAATCGGCGCCCAGCCGAGCGCGTCGCCCAGACCTTCGAGCAGCGCGCGGATGCCGCCGCGGCCGGCCGAGCCGTCATAGGGGACCGGCGCATGGTCGGCGACATAGAAGGGGATTTTCTCATGTTCGGTGCCGATGCGGAGCGGCGCGCCGCCGGTCTTGCAGCCGGCTTCCAGCCATTCGACCAACATGTTGCGCGACGTGATCGGCGTCGTGTCGGATACGTCGCGGGCCATCTAGCGGAAACTGTCCGTGTTCGAGGAGGGGCGCGATTGCGGCGCGGACGCGCCTCGCGCTGTCGAGGATTCGCGCCGACTGGATTGCAGGAAAGCCGGCGCTGCGCAAGCCTGCGGCGCGCCGGCCCGGAAGGGCGCCTCTCCCAAGGATCGGCCGCCCATCTCCGGCGGGCTTGGCCCGCCGCCGAGACGGCGCCGCCTCGCTCAGCGTTTGCCGAACATCTGGCCGATGATGCTCTCGAAATCGGAGCGCGGACCTGCGGTTTCGCCTCCGCCGGCGCGTCCGACCTGCAGCGTTTTCTTGATCTCCTCGATCGCCTGCTGGATCGACGCCTGGTCCATGTCGTCCGGCATGCCCTGGGGACGGCTTCGACCTGGGTCAAGATCGAGCGGGCCGCCGCCTGAATCGTCCGCCGGTCCTCGATAGGGACCCGGCGCCGGACGTCGGCCGCCGCCGAGCAGCGACCCAAGGATCGATCCCAGGATTCCGCCGAGCGCGCCGCCGCCCATGCCGCCGCCCATGCCGCCACCGCGCGGCGTCGGCATCGGCGCGGGTTCGGGCTGCGGCGCGCGGCCGCCGCCGAGCATTTGTTCCAGGATCGAGCCGAGCGCGCCGGAATTGACGAGCTGACCCAAAACGCCCCCAAGACCGCTGTTGCTCATGTTCTTGAACAATCCGCCGATGAGAACCGAGGCGAGCACCGGCAGGAGCTGCGAAAGAATATCGGGCCGCAGCCCAGACTGGCGCGCGGCGACCTGCACCACCTGTCCGGCCGCCGCCGGAGAGCCGAAGAGATCGTCGAGCAGCTGTCGCGACTGCGCGACAGAGTCCAAGTCATGCGCGGCGCCGGGCTCATAAAAGGCCGCCGCGCGTCCGGGCGCGGCGATGTCGCCCAGAAGCCTTTCGAACAGCGCCGGATTTTCTGCGGCGTTGCTCAACCCGACTTCCAGCGCGGGGGCGAGCGCCCTGATGGCGCCGTCCATCTGTTCTTCCGTGAGGCCATAGCGTCGAGCCAGATTGGCGACCAGCTGGCCGCCTTGCGCCGACTGCAAAATCTCGTCGAGATACGACATGCGCGCAGCTCCGTTCGATCGGGCCCGGATGCTGGGCCCGCCATCATGGTGTCACAGTCCGGCGGCGCCGCCAATCCGCGGCGCGTCAGGGAAACCGTTCGAGGCGCAGGCCGTTTTGCAAAGCGTTGGCCTTGCTCGCGGATGGGGCTGTCGCCGCCGGTCCGCGCGTCGCGGACGGCTTGACACCGTCGCGCATGCGCGACATTGCTTGCCGGCGTTCAGTCCGGGGTTCTGGATGGCCGCGTTTGGCGCTTGAGCGACTCGCCGCCTCGCGCCGCCTCTGCCAAAGGCGCGAAGATGAACGTTCACTCTCGGCCCGAGAAACCGCCGCTCAAAATACTCCTGTGTTCGCCGCGGGGGTTTTGCGCGGGCGTCGTGCGCGCGATCGACGCCGTCGAGCGGGCTCTGGCCAAATTCGGCCCGCCTGTCTATGTGCGGCACGAAATCGTCCACAATCGCTATGTCGTCGAATCGCTCAAGGCCAAGGGCGCGATTTTTGTCGAGGAGCTCGACGAGATTCCCAACACCGACGCGCCGGTGATCTTCTCTGCGCATGGCGTCGCCAAGGAGGTCTCCGCCGCGGCTGCCGCGCGTGGCCTTCTCGCCATCGACGCGACCTGTCCGCTTGTCACGAAAGTGCACAGGGAGGCGGAAATTCATTGGCGGCGCGGCCGTCGGGTGCTGCTCGTCGGACATTCCGGCCATCCGGAAGTCGTCGGCACCATGGGGCAGCTGCCGGAAGGGGCGGTGGTGCTGGTCGAGTCCGTCGAAGACATCGATCGACTGAAATTCGACGATGAATCCAATCTGGCTTATGTGACGCAAACGACGCTGTCGGTCGACGACTCGCAAGGGATCGTCAACGCGCTGACGCGGCGCTTTCCAAAGATCATCGGCCCGCACAAGGAAGACATCTGCTATGCGACGACGAATCGCCAGGCGGCGGTCAAGGAGGTCGCGCCTTACGTCGACGCGGTGATCGTCGTCGGTTCGCCCAATTCCTCCAACTCGCAGCGGCTGCGCGAAGTCGCCGAGCGCGCCGGCGCGCCGGCGCAGCTCGTGCAGGGTCGCAGAGAGATCGACTGGGAGATTTTCGGCGCCATATCGACGCTCGGCATTACCGCTGGCGCTTCCGCGCCCGAGGTTCTGGTCGAGGAGATCATGGACGCCTTCGCCGAGCGTTACGACATCGTCGTCGAGACGATCTCCAGCGCCGACGAGAACGTGTCCTTCCCCCTGCCAAAGGAACTGCGGGCGATCGCCTGAGGGCGGCCTGCGGGAACGGTCGGCGCGCATGGCCGTCTATACGCTGGTCGATGATGAGGAGCTGATCGCTTTTCTGTCGGCCTATGACCTCGGCGACTTGCTGTCCTGCAAAGGCATCGCCGAGGGCGTCGAAAACTCCAACTACTATCTCCACACCGGCGCGGGAAGCTTCATTCTCACGCTTTATGAGAAGCGCGTCGCGGAAGAAGATCTGCCGTTCTTCCTTAACCTGATGGAGCATCTTGCCGCGCGGGGCGTCACCTGTCCGCTGCCGGTTAAAGACCGCGCCGGCGTCGCGCTCGGGCGACTCGCCGGCCGCCCGGCTGCGATTATCACCTTCCTTGACGGCTATTCCGTCCATCACCCGGACGCCGCGCATTGCGCCGCGCTCGGCGCGACGCTGGCGCAATTTCACCTAGCCGGCGCCGATTTTCCGCAGCGGCGGCGCAACGCGCTGTCGGTCGAGGGTTGGCGACCGCTTTTCGCGACCTGCGCGTCGCGCGCCGATGAGGTCGCGTCGGGACTGCGCGCGCTTGTCGAAGCGGAGCTCGATCATCTGGAGCGGGACTGGCCGCGCGACCTGCCGGGCGGCGTGATCCACGCCGATCTTTTCCCGGACAATGTGTTCTTTCTCGGCGAGCGAATCTCCGGACTGATCGACTTCTACTTCGCCTGCACCGACGCCTACGCCTATGATCTGGCGGTCTGCCTGAACGCCTGGTGCTTTGACGCCGAGCATCGCTATCAGCCCGAGAAAGGCGCCGCGCTGCTCGACGCCTACCGCCGAATCCGGCCGCTCTCCTTGTCCGAGATCGCGGCCTTTCCGACGCTCGCGCGCGGCGCCGCGCTGCGGTTTCTGGTCACCCGCTATGTCGACTGGCTCAACGTGCCGGCGGGCGCGCTGGTGCGTCCCAAGGATCCGCGCGAATATCTCGCCAAGCTCCAGTTTCACCAGTCCGCCGCCGATGCGCGCGTCTATGGAATCGGTTCATGACGCTCGGCGTCACGATCTGGACAGACGGCGCCTGCTCGGGAAATCCGGGGCCTGGTGGCTGGGGCGCGATTTTGCGATTCGGCGATCGCGAAAAGGAGATCAACGGCGGCGAGCCGCTCACCACCAATAACCGCATGGAGCTGATGGCGGCGATCATGGCGCTCGAAACTCTGACGCGGCCTTGCGCGGTCGATCTCCACACTGATTCGCAATATTTGCGCGGCGGGATCACCTCATGGATCGCCGGCTGGAAAGCGCGCGGCTGGCGCACCGCCGACCGAAAGCCGGTGAAAAACGTCGATCTCTGGCAAAGGCTGGAAGCGGCGGCGGAGCCGCATGACGTCGAATGGCATTGGGTCAAGGGCCATTCGGGCCATGACATGAACGAGCGCGCCGACGAATTGGCGCGCGCCGGCATGGCGCCTTTCATCCCTGGCGGCCCGACGGCAAGCGCGCGCGCTTCATTGAAATAGCCTTGTCGACGCGCCGACAAACCCTATGTCATAGTCGACCAGGACTCTTCTTCGCCTTTGGGGAGCGCGGCGCGGCCGCGTTCCCCATTTTGCTTTGGACATCCGATTGAGCTGTTGGCCATCATATTGACATGACGCCGCGCAAAGGAGCCATGTGCGGTTGAGTTAAGCGCGTCTTCGCTGATTCTCTCTTCGATGGAGGGCAAGACGTCGATGCACCTTCCCAGGAAATGGTGGATCGGGCTGCCGGTCCTTACGGGACTCGCCTATTTTGCTCAGAACGCGCTGACCGGTCCGCTGGAGGACGATCTGCGCGCCGCTGTCCTTTCCCGCATCGCAAAATCGCCTGACGCGATCGACAGAGCGGATGTGCGCATTGCCGGCCGCGACGTGATTCTCGCCGGCATTTCGCTGTCGCCCGATGTGAAAGCGCGCCTTCTGACGGCGTTGGGCGTTGAAACGCCCGCGCGGCGAATCGTCGACGCGACCGAACCTCTCTCGCGCGCGACGCCCTTCGTCCTGCGACTTGAGCGCCGTGGCGGCAAGGCCACGATTTCGGGCAATATCCCGCCGACAGGCGCGCGCGAAAAGCTGCGCGCCGAGATCGCCGCTCTTGGCCTGGAAGTGAGCGACGCCGCCGCCTATGCCGACGGCGCGCCGCAATCCTTCGCCGATCTCGCCGCCTTCGCCATCCGTCGTCTCGCCGAACTCGACCCCGCGACGACGACGATCACCGACGCCACGCTCGCGGTTGCAGGCGAGGCGCGCAGCGCCGCCGATTACGACAAGGCGCTCGCGGCGCTCAAGACGCCGCCGTTCGACGCGGTCGCCATAAAGGCCGCCGTGTCGCCGCCGCGCGTTTCGCCTTACGTGTTTTCCGCGGCGTTGCGCGACGGCGTCGTCAGCCTGTCGGGCCATCTTCCCAGCGACGATCTGCGCAAACAGGTCGTCGCCATGGCGGCTTCGGCGGGCGCCGGAGCGGCGGTCAGCGACGCCACGCAGCTTGGCGCCGGCGCGCCGGAAGGCGACTTTGCCGGCGCGCTCGCATTCGCTGTCGGCGAACTCGGCAAGCTGTCGCAGGGCAAGGTCGTCGTCGCCGACGGCAAGATTCTTATTGAAGGGCAGGGCCGCGAAAACATATTGACCGCGACGATCGAGGCCGACGCCAAAGCGCGGCTGCCTTCAAGATTCGAGCTCGCGCGGCTCGACGTCATGGCGGGTCCGGTCGCGCCTTACGTGTTTGACGCGCAGCGCGCCGGCGGAGAAGTGACGCTGACGGGCTATGCGCCGGATGAAGCCGTCCGCAATCGTCTCGTCGAAATTGCGCGCAGAAGTTTCTTCGACGCGACGGTCATTGATCGGCTCGTCATCGCGAAGGGCGCGCCGCAGAATTTCGCCGAAGCGACCGATCATTCGCTCGCCGCGCTGGCGCGACTCGACGAAGGCAAGCTTTCGATCAGCGATTCGACTGTCTCGCTCGCTGGCGTCGCGCGTCATCAGAACGCGCGCGCCGATATTTCAGCGGCGTTGGACGAGGGGCTCCCGCAGAGCTTCCGCGGCGACGCGCAGCTCTCGACGCGCATCGTCGGCGCGCCGCTCGACGCCGGCGCATGCGGCGCGGCGCTGGCCCGGCTGATCGCCAAATCGCCGATCGTCTTCGCCTCGGACGATTCGACGATCGCGCCCGAATCCGCGCCTCTCATCGACGCGATCGCGGCGACGGCGCTGCGCTGCCAGGGCGCCGTTCTCGAAGTCGCGGCGCATACGGACAATGTCGGCATCGCGGAAGTGAATGTCGGACGCAGCAAGCGTCGCGCGCAGGCGATCGTCGATCGTCTTTCGAAAGCCGGCGTCGACCCGTTCAAAATAACGGCGGTCGGCTATGGCGGCGAGCGTCCGATCGCTCCCAATGACAGCGACGACAATCGCGCCCGCAACCGCCGCGTCGAAATCATCGTCAAGTAGGGTCAGAGAAGGAGAAAGCAGATGGCTTATTTGCTGACGCTCGGCTGGCCCTGGTTCGCCGCCGCTTGCGCGCTTGGCGCGCTTGTCGGCTATGTCACGACCGCGCCGGCGAAGGACTCGCCCTCGGCGCCCGGCTGGAACATCGTCGCTGTCGCCGTAGCGCTCGCTTGCGGCGCGACCGCGTCCTCGCTCGGCCTCCTCGAAGGCCGCGCCGCGCTGACGATGGACATATTTCTTGTCGCGGCCTTCGCCTATCTGATCGGTCTGCCGATCGGCGGCGCGCTCAAGAAGGTTCAGGCGTCGGCGCCGGCCCATGCGACGAAGCGGCCGACACTCGTGTTGCGCGGAGCGACGGCCGAAATTTCCGAACCTGTCGCCACGCCATACGCTGAACCTCAAGCGGAGATCGCCGCGACGGCCGAGCCCGCAGCGCCCACAAGCGTCGAGCCGGCCTTGGCGGCGGCGGCTTCCAGCGCCAAGGCGCTGAACGAAAAGGCCGCGCAAATGCGCGCGCCAAGCGGCGGGAAGGACGTTGGGTCGCGTCCCGCGACGCTTCCCGCGCCGCGCGGCGGCGCGGCGGACGATCTCGCCAGGATCAAGGGGCTCGGACCCAAAAGCGTCGAGAAGCTGCATGCGCTCGGCGTTTTCCATTATGATCAGATCGCCGGCTGGAGCGACGACAACGTCAAATGGATCGACTCATCGATCGGCGCGGCGGGCCGGGTGAGGCGCGGCGGCTGGGTCGAGCAGGCGCAGGCGCTGAGCGGCGGCGCTGGTCGGAGCGCCGACGCGGCGTAGCGCTGGAGCGAGAGAGACGAGTTTGCGTATATGCGTCATGTTGCAAGCTTCGTCCTCCTATGCGTCGCGTTCCTGTCGGCTGCGAACCTTCGCGCTCAGGACATGCTGCAAGGCGTCGACCTCGCGCAGCCGGCCTATTCCAAGGCCGAAATGACGCGCGCCGACGTCGAAGCGGCGCTGAAGCAACGCGGCGGCGGACGCAAGGTCGATCTTTCGGGCAAAAGCCTCAATGGGCTTGATCTTTCCGGACTTGATCTCAGCGGCGTCGATTTTCGCGCGGCGCGCATGAACAGGACGCGTCTCGCCGGGGCGCGGCTCGATGACGCGATCCTCGATCAGGCCTGGCTGATCGAAGCCGACCTCTCCGGCGCATCGCTGAAAGGCGCGCACGCCTTCGCTGCGCAAATGCAGCGGATGCGGGCCGACGGCGCCGATTTCGCCCATGCGCGTCTCGCCGGAGACCTCACCGGCGCTTCGGCGCGCGGGGCCAATTTCAGCGACGCCGATCTTTCCGCCGACATGAAGAATCAGTCGATGGGACTGATGCGCGCGGTGCTGCGTTCGGCCGCGCTGGAGGGCGCGCGTTTTCATGGCGCCAATCTCGCGAGCGCCGACCTTCGCTTTGCGAAAGCGGCGCGCGCCGATTTCACCAATGCGAATCTGAACGGCGCCGACGCCGCCGGCGCGGATTTCACCGACGTAAACTGGACCGGCGCGAAAACAGACGGCCTCGATCTCGATTCCGCTCAGATCGACTCCACCGCCAAAGCCGCGCTCTCGGGCGCACAGAACCTCGATCGCGCCCGTGTAAAATGACGCGCGACGTCGTTCGCATCGGCGTCGACCTCGGCGGCGCCAAGATCGAGGCGATCGCGCTCGGCGCCGAAGGCGAGACACTGGCGCGCCGCCGAATCGCGACGCCCGCGCATGATTATGCGGCAATCGTGGCGGCGGTCGCCAAACTCGTCGGCGACGTAGAATCCGACATCGGACGACGCGGCCATGTCGGCGTCGGCGCGCCCGGCGCGATTTCGACCCACACCGGGCTGGTGAAGAATTCCAACACCGCGGTCATAAACGGCAAGCCGCTCGATAAGGATCTTTCGCAGGCGCTCGGACGGCCGGTGCGCGTCGCCAATGACGCCAATTGCTTCGCGCTGTCCGAGGCGATCGACGGCGCCGGCCGCGGCGCCGGCGTGGTCTTCGGCGTTATCCTCGGCTCTGGCGTCGGCGGCGGCGTCGTCGTTGACGGCAGGATCGTCGAAGGCCGCAATCGCGTCGCCGGGGAATGGGGCCATGCGCCGCTGCCATGGATGACCGAGGAGGAATATCCGGGCGCGCTCTGCTTTTGCGGACACAAGGGCTGTATCGAGACCTTTCTTTGCGGCGCGGGGCTGTCGCGCGACCATGAGCGGCGCTCGGGCGCGCGGCGCCCCGCGACCGAAATCGCCGCGCTGGCGGACGCGGGCGACGCCGTCGCTCGTGCAAGCCTCGAGCGCTATCAGGACCGTCTGGCGCGGGCGCTGGCGATGGTCGTCGATCTCATCGATCCCGACGTGATCGTGCTCGGCGGCGGCCTTTCGAATATCACGCGGATCTATGAGGGGCTGGCGGCGCGGGTGGAGGCAAACGCCTTCACCGACGCCTTCGACACGAAAATCCTGCCCAATGCGCATGGCGATTCAAGCGGCGTGCGCGGTGCGGCATGGCTGTGGCGCGAAGGGGAGGCCGGCTGATCGGAGGGCGCGGCCAGAGGAATCGGGTGAGGAAAGACACGCGAAAACGGGTTTCCTCGTCCTTCGAGACGCGTGCTACGCACGCTCCTCAGGATGAGGAAACCCTTCACGCTATCGCCCTGGGCGCGGCGCCGGCGCCATTTCCTAAGGCCGCGCGCCGGTGTATGCGAAAGCAGCGCGGCGGCTGCGGACGATCGCGAAGGGAGTTGCGATGGGCGCCGCCGGAGACCAGTCGAGTAACGGGAAGAGGCCCTTCGCCAAGCTGGCCTTTCTCGCCTCGGGCGCGCCGGAGGCGGAAGAGGCGCGTCAGCGTCTCGTCGAAAAATATGGCGACTGCCCGCCGGAGGAGGCCGATTGCATCGTCGCGCTCGGCGGCGACGGGCTGATGCTGCGCACGCTGCATCGCTTCATGGACGCCGGCAAGCCGATCTACGGCATGAACCGCGGTTCGGTCGGCTTTCTGATGAATCAGTATCGCGAAAGCGGGTTGCGCAAGCGGATCGCCGAAGCGAAGCCGTCGATCGTCCATCCGCTGCTGATGAATGCCGTCAATGTGCGCGGCGACGAGTTTTCGGCGCATGCGATCAATGAAGTGTCGCTGCTGCGCCAGACCTCGCAGATCGCCAAGCTGCGCATTCTGGTCAACGGCCAGGAACGCATGGCCGAGCTCGTGACCGACGGCGTGCTCGTGTCGACGCCGGCCGGCTCCACCGCCTATAATCTTTCCGCCAATGGCCCGATCCTGCCGCTCGACGCGCCGCTGATGGCCTTGACGCCGATCTCGGCGTTTCGCCCGCGCCGCTGGCATGGCGCGCTGCTGCCGGACGCGGCCAAGGTGCGCATCGAAGTGCTGGAAGCGGGCAAGCGCGCCGTCTCTGTCGTCGCCGACCATGACGAATTCCGCGACCTTGCTTATGTGGACGTCGAGATGGACCACGCCACCACGCTGATCCTGCTCCACGATCCCGGCCATTCGCTGGAGGAGCGGATCCTGCGCGAACAATTCGGATATTGAATGCCCCAGTCAGCGATCAAGCCCTTCCGCAGCCATGTCTTCGTCTGCGTCAACCAGCGCGACGGCAAGCCGGCCTGCGAGGATCACGGCGCCAAGGCGGCGCTCGCCAAGGCCAAGGAGGCGATGAAGGCGCTGCCCTTCGCCAGGCGCGACGGCGTGCGCCTGTCGCAGTCGGGGTGCCTCGGCCAATGCGAGCACGGGCCGGTCGCCGTCGTCTATCCATCTGGGAAATGGATCAGCTACAGATCGGCTGACGACCTGGTCAGCTTCGTTCTGCAGGCGTGCGAGCCGGCGGACTGATCAGCGGCCGGGCGGGCGGCGCACCCAGTGGGGCATGAATTCGCGCGTCGGATATTTGTAATAGTCGGCGCGCTCTTCCTGTGGCGCGCGCGGGCCGCCAGCGTCGAGCCGCGCCATCTCGGCCTCGTAGCGCTCGCGCCATTCCTCGGCCTCGGCGTCGTCGGCGATGAGCCCATAGTAATATTCGGCGCTCTCGATCAGGCGGAGGCGCGCCCAGGCGTGTTCGTCGGTCCAGACCTTGACCGCCTGAAATTTTTCGAGCAGGCGCCTCGCGCTGTTGCGGACGGCCTCGGGGTCGGGGATATAGACGTCGCGTCGTGGAGGCGCCGCCTCGCCGAAAAGGTCCGGCTGATCGGGCGGGAACAGTCCCGGCTGGTCATATGATTGACGGACGGCGCGACTCGACATGGACCGATTATAGGGCCGTCCGGCGGCGTGGTCTTGCGCCGCGGGGAAGTTATCCCCTGTCGGGAAAGGCCGCCGCCCAGGCGTCATCGATCCGCTTCATCTGCTCGATGGTGAAGGCCAGCACGTCGGCGACGGCGGCGACATGGTTGATCTCGTCGAGCGAGAGCCTGCGGCCCTTTCTCGATTTCAGATATTTGTCGAGAACCTGATAGCCGCCGATATGGAATTCCCAGACGTTTTTGGGCAGGGGCGCGAAGGATTGCGTCTCGTTGATGAACACGCGCTGTTCGGGTTCGACATAGCGGGGCTTCTCGACGCTGTTGTCGCCGCGTCCATGATAGTCGGCGAGGCCGCGGCGGGGAAATTTGCGCAGAAGATGCGCTTCGATCAGTTCGGTTCCGAGTTTGGAGAGTTCTTCAAAATCCTCGCTTCTTTCAACGAAGGGAATGCGCGGGAAATCTATCCGCAGAAAATCGGCGTAGCGGCGCCGGTAGGTTGGGGCGTGAAGGATGGCGTAGATATAGCCGAGGATTTCTTCGGCTTTGCAATGGTGACCTTTGTAGCGCGCCCTTATGAAGTCGCGGAAGGCGGACGAGAGGTTTTCATCGTCGCTTACGTAAAGCGGAAAAATAAAGCCGTTGTTCGACGTGTTGGGGGACAGAACAATTTTCTCAATCATATTTTCGGTAACAATTGCATGAGCGAATGTTTCTCCTTTTGTAAATCTTGAGGTTACGAGACCGATATTCTTGCCTTTGAGGAGTTTCCAAATGCCTGTTCGCGGGTAGCTCAAGAATCCTCGAGAACGCCCCGTTAAATATGTAAATCTTAACCCGCATTCGCCGGATGAACTCTGATTTTGCTGTACAATTTCGGCATTTATGGCATCATTTTCAGAAGGTTAGGCTCGTTTGAGCGAGGCGGCGATGACGAACCCGGCGGGTGAATCGGCTAGCGAG
>Ga0194120_10002958_pt1 | contig 28465 bp, 22 predicted proteins | sample TA2MahCa65mmetaG_FD_148642 | JGI IMG/M metagenome (GOLD analysis project Ga0194120, IMG submission 148642) | Freshwater microbial communities from Lake Tanganyika, Tanzania - TA2015019 Mahale Deep Cast 65m | ecosystem: Environmental > Aquatic > Freshwater > Lake | place: Tanzania: Lake... | reverse complement strand
TTCGCTTTCTGGCGAGGCACGACGAAGGAGCATAGCCAGGGCTCTGCGACTGAGGAGAAACGAAGCCAGAAAGCGAAATCGCCCCAGCCCTCCGGGGCGGGGCGGCGCCTGGCCGGCTGCGGCGTTGTTCGTCGGTCACAGCCCCAAAACGGGGATGCTCCCTCCTCGCGCCTTGCATCCGGCCAGGCGGCGCTCCCGCCAAAACAGGAAGTTATTTTTGCACAGACCCTTAGCTAAGCCGCGGCGCCTCTGCAAAAGCGCCCGCAGTTCATCTTGGCAGCTTATTCGTGCATCCCTGAGGCCTTCACCGTCGCGTCGATTGCCAGCGTGGACGGCGCCCACCACAAGCGCAGCTCGGCCGGACAACCCGGATTGGCCGCGCCGCAAGCCGCCATCCTTTGATTGTCAGGCGAGAAAGCGACAAATTTGACTTCGGCTGAATGTTGGAGAGCCGCGACCTCGCGGTGAGTCGCGAGGTTCTAAAGCTTGATCTGAAAATCATCGCTGCCCGACGCGAGCGTCTTGCCATCCGGAGAAAACGCCACGGAAGTCACAGGTAATCGGTGTCCCGACCGTCAAAGTTCAGTGTTCGACCGGTTCCACGGGTTCCCCGCGCTGGCGTTGATCTCACACGCGCCCGGCCTTGCGGAGCAATTCCGCAACCCAGGTCGCCTCTTCCGGAGGCAAAGGAGGCTTCAAGGGCTTACGATAATCTGTCCGATCGTAGCGTCCGGTGTCATAAGCCTCGTCCACCACCTGCTGCAGATCGAGCGCCACGTCGCGGTCTCGGGGGCGGAGCGGAATGGCCAGGCACGGCAGCCGCTCGCGCAGAGGCAGCGGATACAACGCGCGCCGACCCAGTTGCGTCGCGCGAAAAACACAGACGAGGTACGGCGTCCGCTTGTCGGCCGGCAGGACGCTCTCATCCACCGAGAAAGCCCATTCGCCGGCGCGCACGAGGTCGATCTCAACGAGATTGACGCCCCCGGCCAAATAGTCACGCTGCTTGGACCGATAAGCCTCGCGCGCCTTGCCCGGCAATTTGTTGGACGGGCTGAGCACTTCAATGGCCGTCACGACGCGGCCACCGGAAGTCGGGTCATAGATCTCGACCCGGCGGTCCACCTCCGGCTCAGGCACGCGCACCAGCACGGGCTTGGCCAACGTCACGGGTGGAGCGAGTGTGGCGACGCCGCCTTCGCCGCCGTCCGGACGGTCTTCCACTACATCGACGTCCGGTCGAACCAGCGAGGGTGGCTCTTCTTCGACATCGACCAGAACGTCCTCTTCGGCGCGAGCAACCAACGGTTCGGGAAGCTGGCGCTGGAGTTGGTTGGCAATGTAAATAATCAGTCGGGAATGCACATCGCGCCAGTGCAACTCCAGCCAAGGATCCATACCTGGAAATGGACTGCGTATCACAGGGCCTGAGATTACCAACCCCATCTTCCCGTTCCAAGCCCGGACGTGGCGAGTCGGTAACCCTCAGTTATAATAACAACGGTGGAGCGACGCTCCCGCGGAGCCTTTCTTCGATGGCATTGGCTCGGCGGGAGCCTCGCCCCACCTTAACTGCCTTAACTGAGGGTTACGCGAGTCGAGCCCAGGGGCCTTCAAAGCGACCGATACAACTCTCGCACGCGCTCCAGGTTAATCGCAGGCGGTTCCTTCTCCAGCAGCCACTGGAGATCTTCCTTCGCACCGGTCCGGTCACCCGCGCGCATCCGCGCCATGGCTCGCTCCAGGCGTTCGCTGGTCGCGCTCGGGTCCAACGCCAAAATCAGATCGAGATAGCCCAGCGCGCTGCGCGGAGATTCCGAGTTGCGGGCGATGCCGGCAAGGTTGCGCAACATGCGGATAATGATTTCCCGCTTGGTCGCGGCTCGCAAATAATCCTGGGTGAACTGGCGCCCGGTGATCGTCACGATCTCTCGCACCTCGGATGGTGTGAGCGGTTTGCCGCCCTCGAACACGTCGATGATTTGTTCTTCGCCATGTTTCGGCGCGTGTTTCACCACAAAATGTCCTGGCAATCCGACCCCCGCCACGCGTTCCAGGCCGATTCTCCGCGCCAACTCAATGAATAACACCGACAAACTGATTGGGATTCCCTCCCGATCATCGAGCACGTGGTTCATGTAGCTATTGGCGCGGTTGTAGTAGTCGCCCGTTCGGCTGCCGTGAAAGCCGTTCTCGAAGAACAAATACTTTTTCAGCGCTTCGATCTTGGCGGCATCATCGCTTTGGGGTGGCAATTGCGCCTTGAGTTCAGCGGCCATATCCGCGAGCTGTTGCTGGTAAGCGGCGAGATCCAGATCCGGATTGTCGAGTTTGGCGAGCAACAGGGCGGCTTCAAAAAGATCGGTCTGCTCCTCCGCCTGCTCCAGGAGTTGAATCAATCGCCGCTCAATCGATCCCCGATGCACCGCCCAGGCCAGCTCCCGGACTTCAGCGGCTTGCTTGTCAAGCTGGCGGGCGCGCTCCGCCAGGAGCAACCGGCTCGCTTCGGGATGCGATTGCAACCGGGCAACGATCTCAGGATTCCACGCCGCGGTCGCCGAATTCAGCTTGGCGGTTATTTCAGAAAGGAAATCCGCCGGGGCCGCGGGATAGGCTGCGGCCAGATTTGTCCCCATTTGAAAATCTTTGAACGCAGCGCGGGTGTCGCGGAACTTGGCCAGCCCAACCTTTCCGCCGCGCCACTCGCGATCACTGGACTCAAACACCAATTGCTCGTTCACATAACAGCGCAAGGCGTCGTCTTCGACGCGGACCCGAAGCCGGTTCCAATCGCCGGGCCGGTAATGTGGGCTGGGCGCTTCCTTCAGGATCGTCCAGGCGAAAACGCTCGGGCCGTCGAAGCGCGTCAGGCGCAAGTTCCCGCCGCTCGGATAAAAGCCGTAATGCCGCTGATCGCCGTCGGACGCAAACACCAGCCCGGCCGCGCCGGTTTCGTTATCGAGCTTCACCGTCACGGCCAGTTCGTACGGCGGCTTCGGCGCGGGCTTTTGCGAAAGGCACAGGGCGCGGCCGCCGAAGCCGTTCCCCAGGCCATCGACCTCGATGCGCCCGGCCTTCCGGCTCCAGCGCGCGCCCATGACCGGAGTCCATTCTTTGGGATTGAGCGCGCTCAACGTGAGCCATCGGGTCATGGGAACGGGGTTGGGTTTGGCCAGGAGCAGTTTGAGCGCATCGACCGGCGTGGCGAAACCGAGGTTGGCGGACATTGCCGATTTCAAAGTCAGAATTCCGTGAACCCTTCCTTGCCGATCCAGCAAAGGCCCGCCGCTGTTCCCTTCTTCGATGGGGATCGCGAGTTGAATCATGTCGATGCCATCAAAATCCCGCCGCGCCGAGACCACACCCTGCACCACGCTGTATTCCAATCCGAGCGGATTCCCAATCGCGACGACGGCTGCGCCTTGCTTGAGCGTCTCGGAATCGCCCAGCGGCAACGCGGGCAAATCTTTTGCCTCGACGCGAATCAGGGCCAGGTCGAGTTTGCGGTCCCACGCGTGAATTTCGATGACGTCGTGGCGCGCGCCGTTGGCCAGGCGAACCGTGATGGGCCTGGCTTCGCCAATCACATGGAGACACGTGGCGATCAAGCCATCCGCCGAAACTACAAACCCGGACCCGACGCTGTCCTCTTTCCCGTCCCGGCCAGCATGCGAAACGACCACCACGGAAGGGCGAACCGCTTCGACGATCGCCTCGACGGATTTCTCTATCGTTTCGACAGCCTTGGCGGCGGCGCCCGAACGCGGCGGCGGCTCTGGCCGCGCGGGACTCTTTTCGGCGGCGATTGCTTCCAAGGATGCGGCCAAAACTAGAACCGACAGGTGGGTCGCACGACGGAGGGAGTTTCTTACAGAAGGCAACGAAGGCAACAAAGTCTTCGCTTTCTCCGTGGCCTTCAGTGAAGCCTTCGAGGTGGCGGGTTTCTGAGTCAGCATGTTTTCGGTCTGGAAGGTAGCCGAACGGCTTTTACGAGACCAGCGCGGAAGAGTAAATGCCTCGAACCACACTGATCGATTGCAATTCTGCGCTACCGCCGGACACGAAGCAATAAGATCGGTGCGATTAAAACTGTCGGTCAACGAAGTTTTCTCCCTCTCTTCCCGAAGGGAGGAGAGGGCCGGGGAGAGGAGGTGCGTTGGCTCGGGCCTCAGGTTTCCAGGAAACCCCTCTCTCCAACTCTCTCCCCACTCGTTTCCTCGCGGGGAGAGAGGGAAGTCAATCGGAGCCGCTGACCGACACTTCTAATCGCACTCGTAAATCGCCCTTGCTTGCGCCTGGAATTTCTCCAACCTTGATCCTGTGGCGACAGCGTTTCCCGGAACCGTAGCACGGCCATCGCTGCTCGAAATCGTCTCTGGTCTCAAGCGCGGATGAACAATCGGGACAAAATCGGCGACAGCATCGGTCACTACCAGATTACGGCCTCTCTGGGTGCCGGCGGCATGGGCGAAGTGTATCGGGCGCGGGACACGCGATTGGGCCGGGAGGTGGCGATCAAGTTTCTGACCGCGGATTACGCGGAGAGCGCGGATGGCTTGCGGCGGTTCGAGCAGGAAGCCCGCACCCTCGCGGCGCTCAACCATCCGAACATCCTCGTCGTTCACGACACGGGCGTGCATGAGGGCGCGCCGTATTTTGTGTCCGAACTGCTGGAAGGGCAGACGCTGCGAGAGGTGTTGGGCGGCGCCCAACTCCCGTTGCGCAAAGCCATCGAATACGCGCTGCAAATCGCTCAAGGCCTCGCGGCCGCCCACAGCAAGGGCGTGATTCACCGCGATCTCAAGCCGGAGAATCTGTTCGTCACGCAGGATGGGCGGGTGAAGATACTGGATTTTGGGCTGGCCAAGCTGAAGAGAGTTGAGAGGGGGAGTGAGTTGAGAGTTGAGAGAAAACCGTCGCCGACAACAACTGACTCTCAACTCTCAACTCAAACTCCTCTCAACTCAACCGCTCCGACGCTCCTGGAATCCACGCAACCCGGCCTGGTGCTGGGCACGCCGAGCTACATGTCGCCCGAGCAAGTGCGGGGCGAAGCGGCGGATCATCGCTCGGACATTTTCGCGTTTGGAGCGATTCTGTACGAGATGCTGAGCGGCCAGCGGGCATTTCGGCGGGACACGCCCGTCGAGACGATGAACGCGATTTTGAAGGAGGAGCCTCCCGACTCGATCGTGGCCCTTGCGAATGCTTCACCAGCATTGGAGCGAGTCGTTGAGCGGTGTCTGGAGAAGTCGCCGGACCGGCGTTTTCAGTCGGCGAGCGACCTGGCGTTTGCGCTGGAGAATCTGAGCGTGACTTCGCGTGTGTCCCCGCTCAATGCACAGGCGCTCGACGCACAAGCGGGAGCAAATATCCGGCGCGCACTGCCCTGGGCCATCGCCGCGCTGCTTGCGGTGGCGCTCGCGTTCCTCCTGCTCAATTCCCTTCGCGATTCCTCGCGTATTCAAACGCGCCAGAACCCGACGGTCCGGAAATTGGAACTCCGCTTTCCGCCCCCAAACAGAATGGAGAGCGCTGACCCAGTCGTCAGATATCTGGTCATCTCCCCGGACGGCAACAAGCTGGCTTACGTCAACGACGAAGGCCTGTGGATCCTTCGCCTGGAGCGGATGGGACCGCCGGAGTTACTCAGACGAGATGAGGACCTCCGGGGTTTGTTCTGGTCTGCAACGAGCGAGGAGATCGCGTATTTCAAAGGGGAAAATCTTTTCCGGGTGCCCATTTCCGGCGGCCAGCCGAACCTGATCTGCCGAGCGCCAACCCGCGCTTCTCCCCTCGGTGGAGGAGGAGTGTGGTTAGGCGATGGACGGATCATTTTTGCCACGGGCTGGCTGGAGACGGGACTGTATGAAGTGTCCGCGAAGGGAGGCAATGCCGCGCCTCTGCCAGTTTCCGAAGAGCCGCAGGTTTGGATCGCGAACCCAAGCCCGCTGCCGGGCGGAGGTGTCGTGTTCGTCGTCCGCAGCCAGGGAGGAGACGTCCTTGCAGCATGGACACCGCAACACGGTCTCAAAAACCTCTGGACCTCGCCGGGTGAGAGATTGTCCAAACCCGCATATTCGCCAACAGGCCATATCATTTTTGCGCGTCCGTCCGACAACCCTGGAATTTGGGCGTTTGCCTTCTCGTATCAGCGACTGGAGCGCGCGGGTGAACCGTTTCTCATTTCCGCGCAAGGCCACTCTCCAAGCGTTGCTGGAGACGGCACGCTGGTCCTCAATCTGAGCGAGCCCGCCTTGCGCCAGCTTGTCTGGGTGGATCGTAACGGGCGGGTGACCGGGACGATAGGTCCTCCCAAGCCAGGTCTGGGCATGGCTCGGCTTTCACTTGATGAAACCCGTGTGGCCGCGTCCTCGACGCGAGGATACTCCGGGCTCTAGGAGACGTGGATTTTTGATCCGTCGCGCGACACGGCCATCTGGCTGACGCGCGACCAAAACTCGAATCCCGACACCTTCTGGCTGCCTGGCGGCTCCAAGGTTTTGTTCCGACGCTGGACGCGGGACGGCGCGAAGGTCCTGATGCAATCGATCGGAGAACCTGGAAAGACCGAGGAACTCTGTGAAGGTTTTCTCGAGGACGTGTCCCGCAGCGGCAATTATGCGCTAATTTCAGATTCCTGGAGGCCAGGATACAACCGGCGGCTTATCTCGTTGGCCGGGTCCGAGAAAAGGCTGACCGCATTCCCGCAGAATTTCCAGTCGATCACTGACACGAAGCTATCTCCGGACGACAAGCTGCTCGCGTACGTTTCAACCGAGACCGGACCAAGCGACGTTTCCTCGTCCACTTTCCAGGCTTCACCAATAGAACCGTTGTTCCACGCGGAGGAAGGGGACCGTTGCAGTGGCATCCAGACGGTTCAGAATTGTTCTATTTCAGTCTCGAGGGGCGAACCCTGAAGTCCGTTGCCATCAAAAACTCAACCCCTCCGGAGGTCGGTGAGCCGATCGATCTCTTTGAGATCCCCGAGTCGATTGGGCGACGCGAATTCGATGTGGCCCGAGATGGGCAACGCTTTCTCATGGTCCAGATCGCAAAGGATGCGACGGAGAGACAAATCTGGCAAAAGCCGAGTGTGGCAGTGATTGAGAACTGGTTCGAGGAGTTTCGTCGGTCACGTTGAACAACCTCTTGGCACATCGCATCATGATGCCTCCATGAGAACCACATTGACGCTCGACCCGGACGTCGCCGCCAAAGCGAAAAAAGGCGCCGCCAAACTGGGCAAGCCCTTCAAGGAAGTCATCAACACCGCTTTGCGGCTGGGGCTCGAACAAGTGCTGAATCCGCCGACAGTGAAACCCTATCGGACGGTGCCGCGGCCGCTGGGACTCCGCCGTGGTTTCAGCGTGGTGCGTTGCGAACTGGCCAATCACGCCGGCCGCTTCGCTCGCCAACGCGCTTCATCAAATGGGCCAGCGCGTCGGATTGGTGACCAATGGCCGCGACGCCGCGGACCGCATTCGTGAAGAAGGCTGGAACACCGAGTTCCGGACGCGCGCGGTCGCCCGGGCCAACATCGGCATGCGCGAACAAAGCGACCGTCTGCGGCCCATCATCATCGAGACTCGCCGCACTTCCGATCAATTGACGCGGATTCTGGAAACACTCGCGCGTTTGGAACTGACAGACGGGCTGGAATTTCACGAGCTGGCCGTCGAAGCGGCCAGCCGATTGCCCCGCAATGCCACCGTCGTGGCCGTGCTGACGGCCGTCCTGCCCGAAACGGCGGTCGCGCTGGTCAATCTGCGGCGGCGAGGTTACGCCGTGACCGTCGTGTTGGTTGTCTTTGATGAACCGGGAACGCCGGATTGGGCCAGCCGCCCGGATTGGGCCGGCTGGTTGCTGGCGAGCGGAATCGACTTAAGGCGCGTGGAGAGTGAGGCGGCGCTCTCTGCGTTGTGCGCCGAACGGCTGGTTCGGTGAACACAGACGACAATGGCGAATGACTAATGACCAATGCCGAGAGAATTTCTAAATCCCGAATGCTCAAGGCAACGCTTGGGAACCAACCGCGGTGTTCAGTTCTTGTGGCTTCCGCATTCTTTCGTTACTGGTGATGGGGCATTCGTCATTTTGAAGAGAAACGAATGATCTCACGCCAACCCGACAAAACCTTCGCCGATTACGTCGGCATCGCCATCAGCCCCGTGCTGATCATGGCGTTGATCGGAAGTCTGATGTTCTTCCTCCTGGAGATCAGCTACGCAGGTGAATACCTGGGACGGTTGCGCTGGACGATTTTCTGGTTCGTGCTTGCGTCCGTCCTGATCTCGCGCATTTCCATCGAGCAAGGCTCGACCCACGCCGGGATTTACGGATTCGGGCTGGCTCTAGCGACGGGGCTGATGACTTCGCGTTTCGTGAACTTCCTCTTGCCGGTCTGGTGTTTTCTCGGCCTCGTCTGGTGGTGCGCCAGCAAACTGACCTGGGACTGGACGCTGATCGACGAAGAGGAAGATGCTTCGGGCGAAGGCTTGCTCCAGGTGGCAAAGCTTGATGACGAATCCGGCGCAACTCAGGAGAAAAGGAGCGCGCAAGGCACTTCCGTCCCGGCGATCCCTTTCTGGAGGCAGTTGTTCAAGAATCGTTCGGAACGCGCCGGGCAGCCTCATGCGCCGGGACTCTGGGTGGTCTATTTCTCGTTGATCGCTCTGCCGCTGTTTGGCGCCGGACAACTTTTCCTCCCTCAAGATAATCCGGCCAAGCGGCGCGCCGGGTTTGTCTTATTGTGGATTTACATAGCGGCAGCGCTCGGATTGCTTTTAACGACGAGCTTTTTGGGCTTGCGGCGCTATCTCCGGCAGCGCCGGCTTCGGATGGCGCCGGAACTCGCTCGCGCCTGGGTCGGTTACGGCGCAGTCCTGGCGGGCGCGATCCTTCTGGGTTGTTTGTTGCTGCCCCGTCCTGAAGCGAAATATTCTCTGACTGCCGTTCTGGGCAGGCTCGGCTCCCCGGAAGGGGCGGCTTCCGAGTATTCTTGGTTTCGGCGAGACATGGATTCCGGGGCGGATGGCGGTGGCGCGGATTTCTTAAAAGGAGGCGATCCCCAGGAACGCGACGTTCAGGCCAAGGGACACACTGATCGCGGGTCGGTTCTTCCGAAGGTCAGCCGGTCTGGATCAAGCTCTTCGTCTGAGCCTTCTTCGGGTTTCGCGCCGTTCGCCTCCCGGCTGGCGACACTGCTGCGCTGGATCATCTACGCGTTGATCGCCTTCTGGGTGCTCCGCAGTCTGATCCGGAACGGCTCTCGATTGATCAAAGCGGCCAGGGATTTGGTTCAAGACTTCTTTGCCTTCCTGCGCCGATTGCTGGGTTTGAAAACTCCGGCTGCCCGCGCGAATGCGGCGGAAGCGACCGGAGGCCGAAGGCCCGTTAAGGCGCGGCCGTTCCGCGGGTTCGCCGATCCTTTCGCTTCAGGCGAAGCTCAGCGAATGTCGGCAGCCGAGTTGATCTGTTACAGTTTCGAGGCGCTTCAAGCGTGCGCGCGCGAGTGCGGCGTGCCGCGGCGTCCGGAGCAAACACCGCTCGAATTCGGCTCGGTGTTGAGCCGGGCAATTCCAGAACTGGAATCGGGGGCGCCGATCCTCAGGCAATTCTACACGCGGCTGGCGTATTCCGGACGGCTGCCGGCCGAAGGTTGTCTGGAAAACCTGGAGCATTTGTGGCGGCAAATGACCTCCGTGACTGGCCAGCTTCGGAGGGAGTTACATCGTTAAATGAGTTAAATGGTTACTGTGCAGACCGTGGGATTGACGACAGATCGACCGGAGAACCGTAGCGTAGATTTTCAATCTGCGGTATCGCCGATTTCCAATCGGCAGGGCGCCGGCAAGTCCCAGCGTGCTCGGACTGGGAGACGCCCCGCAGAATACAATTCTGCGATACGGCAGAGTGCAACTCTGCGCTACGAGCTTTGTCGTCCATCCCGCGGACCAAGCAGTAAATGAGTAAATGCGGTTTCGTCGGCGGATTTCATCATCACTTACGCGCTGCATTTCCGATCTAACCCGTTTAACTCATTTGACCGATTTACTGATCAGACCGTGGGATAGAATCCAGCGCCGCCAGAACTTCCGGGTCTCGCACATCGACCCAGCGCCCCTGGATTTCCAGCCCGGCGATCTTGTGTCCTTGCCCAAGCAGGGCGTTGATGGCGTCGGGCAATTCGTACTCGCCCCGCGGAGATTTTTGGAGCGTCGCCGTGAATTCAAACAGCGCCGGGCGGAAAATGTAAATCCCGGCGTTATACCAAATGGGATCACCCGGCTTTAGCCAGCCGTCGCGTCGCAAGTCTGCGAACTGCTCCGCGCTGGGCTTTTCAATGATGCGGCGCAGGCAAAATTCGGCGTCGAACAGGTTAATGCCTCCTTTGGTGACGTCCTCGCCGCGCGTGACCGTAACCAGGCCCGAGAATTGCCCCTGGCTGAAACGCTCGATCATTTGCTTGTAAGTTTCGGGCTTCACCAGGATGTCGCCATAAGTGAGAAGGAACGAGTCCGACCCGACAAAGCCTTTGGCAAGTTCCGGCGCTTTGCCGGTTCCATCCTGGACGGTCTGGCGCGCGTAACGGATCGCGGCGCCCCAGCGCGAGCCATTGCCGAAATGCGTTTCAATGGCCTCGGCGCGGAAGCCCGTGACAACGCAAAACTCGCGAATGCCGCTGGCAATGAGGCCCTCCAGAATATGTTCAAGGATGGGCCGGCCCTGAATCTTCAACATGGGCTTGGGCAATTCGTTGGTCAGTTCGCGCATGCGCGTGCCTTTGCCCGCCGCCAGGATCACAGCCTTCATCGGTCGAATTTCAAATTTGAAATTTGAGATTTGAAATTCAGGTCACGCCCCGTATTTATCAAACATCCTCGCGTTCGCCTGCATGAGGCGCATGAGATACTTCGCCTCGAATAAACCGAGCGAACCCAAATTCGCGCCCGTGTCGGAGAAACGGTCCAGTTTGTCAGATCCGGAGTAAGGCGATACCAGCAAGACCGGCTGTGGATGCCAGGAATGGCCCTTGAGCGCGCAAGGCGTGGAATGATCGCCGGTGATGGCCAGCACGTCCGGACGTTTCTGGAGGAGGACGGGCAGCGCGGCGTCGAAGTCCTCGATCGCTTTCTTCTTCGCCTCGAAATTGCCGTCTTCGCCGTGCATGTCGGTGTATTTGTAGTGAATGAAAAAGAAGTCGTACTTCCCATACTCCGCCAGGTAGCGCTCGAATTGGGCTTGAATCGTCTGCGCGCCTTCCAATTTGGTCATTCCGACCAGTTGCGCGAGGCCTTTGTACATCGGGTAGACCGCGAGGCAGGCGGCTCTCAATCCGTAGCGTTCCGCGAAGTTCGGGATGGCGGGCTGATGCGCGATCCCGCGCATCAGAAAACCGTTGGCGGGCTTCTTTGCGGCGATCACGGGCAACGCCGCTTTGTAGAAATCCGCGACTAACTTCGCCGCCTTCTTGGCTTTGGCGGATTTCTTGTCGATGGCTTCTGCTTTGGGAACGGGCTTGCCTTCCCGATGAGGATCGGCGTCCGTGAGCGGGCCTTCGAGACCTTTGCCGCGAAAGATGACGACGAAGCGATGGCCTTTGCCCGCCTTGATGATGACCTCGGTGTCGCCGAGCTTTTTGACTTTCTTGGCCAACAGGGCGCAGAGATCTTCGCAAACTTCGGTTTCGATGCGCCCGGCCCGCCGATCCGTGACGGTTCCTTTGGCGTCGAGCGCGCAAAAATTGGCGCGCGCGGCCACGTCGCCGGCTTTGAGGTCCAGCCCCAGGCCCAGGGCTTCGATCACGCCGCGGCCGACCTGAAATTCCAGCGGATCATAGCCGAAGAGTCCGAGATGGCCCGGACCGCTGCCGGGAGAAATCCCGGGCGCGACTGGAATCATGCGGCCTTGGGCTCCATCCTGCGTGAGGGCGTCCAGGTTGGGAGTTCGGGCGGCCTCCAGCGGGGTCATGTAACCTTGCTCACGCGTGGCGATGTCGCCCAGCCCATCGAGGACCACCAGCGCCAGTTTTGCGTCCGTCTTGAGTGTCAGTTCCGAATACAAAGCATCCAGTTTCATAAAGCCAAATCCCCGAAATGAAGTTGATTCTCAGCCCGCCTGAAGGGAACGCAGGCCGAGCTGTGGGCGGGGATATTGGCGTGAACGCTCCGAGAGCGTCAACGGGATTGTAAGGCGCGTTGGACCGTTGTGCCCCTAATGTCTTCTCAAAATCAACCGGTGATCCACGCGACGGGTTTGATCGTATTCCAGCGGGGGAAGATCGGTCAGGGTCGGCGATTCGGTTTCGTTGAGAATCTCCTGAGCCAGTGCTTGCAGTTCGGTCCAACGCGCCCAATCGAGTTCCGGCGAGTGCGCGATGCGCCGCATCAAGCTGCGCCACTCGATAATGATGCGGTCGATATCGCCCGGCCCGACCAGGTCCGTGATCCAGCGTTGCTTGTTCTGCGGATTCTGGTGAACGCTCGCCACGACCTGTTCCGCGCCCGCTCCGTACTTGGGCGGCATTCCATTTTCCAGGTAACCCGAAATCGTTTGCTGACCGTAAATGCGCTGGCACGACATGGCCAGCCGCCCTCCCCAGCGGTTCTCCTCGCCGCAAAAGCGAAATCCCGCGTCGAGGTTCGCCAGATCATAAACGAGTTCCTTGACGGGGTAGGTCTCATCCTCCAGACCTGCCGCGATCGCCAGCCCTTGCCCGTGAGAAAAGAACCCGACGATCTTTCCCCGCAAAGTCGGAGCCCCTGAGCCGTCCACCAATCCAAGCCGCCTCCAGAGCAAAGCCACGCCGGTGGCGGTCGGCAATTGTCTGCAGGCCGGCACGAGGGAACATGCCGCGCAATCCGGCGGCAGCACTTCGCGTTCAACCGGCTTCCAGAGCGCGACTCCATGAGCATCGACCGGCACGCGGAGCGTTTGCTCCGCGACGCTGATTTCGGCGACGATCTTTTGCGCGGAGATCCTGAACCGGACGGCCGGCGTTTTCTGCTCGGCTAGTTTCTTTTCGACCAGCGGAGCAATCTTGTCCTTCCAAATTGCGAAAGGCGCCTGGCGTCGCTGCCAGTTCGTGATCCGCCGAATCCATTTCGTGAGCACAATGCGTTCGTCGTTCAACCTATCCGCGACCGTAATCGAACGCCCGTAAGTCGGAACACCGTCATTTTTCGACAGCACCACGAGCTGGTTGAAGCCGACTTTTTCGAGGGCGCTCGGTTCGGAGAGAACAGAGCGATGGGCGATCGGCGTTTGGTTATCGGCAACTGGCGATTGGCGATCGGCAATTGGCAATTGGGCCGCGGCTGTGAGTTCCTCGGAATTCCCCTCATCGGCCCTGCGGACATCCTGGTCGGGCGAGTCCGTCCCGGAGCACCGCTCCTCAACATGTTCGGAACCCGTCGGAGCTCGGCTCGCTGGGGACAGGCTCGCCCTACCTTCATTGGATGAAACCACCATGATTTCGCGAAGCGGACGTTCCTGCAACGGAGGGTACGCCTCCCATTCGCCGCGGCTGTTCAACATTTCGCGCACGCGTTTGCGGACGTGGCGCGCGCGTTCGGGATCGGTCTTCAGCCCGCACGGCACTTCGGGATGCTTCAACGATTCCTCAACGCCGAGGAAAATCGGTTTGGTGGTGAAAAGGCGTTCTTGGAGCCGAACGGCTTCGGCGAACGGATCACGACCCGCCTCGTGAGCGGCGGTCATCAAATTCAGCAAGACGCCCCAATCGACCAACCCGCCCCGCGAAAGCTGGCACGCGTGCGCGTCGAGGAGCCGGATTTCATTGGCCGTAATGAGAACGAAGCCGGTCTCATCCAGCCCCCGGCGCCCGGCCCGGCCAAACATTTGCAGAATTTCATCCGCCTTGAGCGGTTGCTCGATGTGATCCCGCCGGTAGGACGCGCCCGCCAGCGCGACGCTGCGCAGCGAGAAATTGATGCCGGCCGCCAATCCCATCGTCGCGACCACGACCCGGAGCTGGCCGGCCTTGGCGAGCGGTTCGATGACTCCGGCGCGCGCCGCGTAGCTCAGGCCGCTGTGATGATACGCAATGCGACTTTTCAACATCTTGGCGAGGTATTCGCCGACCAGAAGCCTCTGTTCGAGGCTCAGCGAAAGCGGATTCGGCGTCGGCAACCAGCGCGTCAATTCCGCGGCCATTTGTTCGGCAGCCTGGCGGCGCGGCGCGAAAATCAAAATCGGCCCCAGATCATCTGCCAACGCCTTCAGGACCAGCCGGGGCCAGTAATTCCGAATCTCGCTGGGAACATGATAATTCAGGTTGTTCGCATGGACTTCCTCCAGCGGCACCGGGCGGAGGTCGTGGCGAATCAACACCGCGTCGCGGCCCAGGCGGCGAAGCCATTTCACAACGTCGTGCGGATTGGCCACGCTGCCGCTCAGCAGGAGCAATTGCGTCCGCGCTGGCGCCAGGGCCAGGGCCAGTTCGTAATTCAATCCACGATCTTCGTCCCCGATCATCTGATATTCATCGACGACCAATAACGTGGGGCCGTCGCCCTGGATCAAACGGTTGCGCTGCGTCTCCAGGGTCGCGACGATCACGGGCGCGTCGAGATTTTCCGAGAGATCGCCCGTGGAAATCCCGACGTCCCACCCGCGCGCGCGCCACTCGGCGAGCTTGTCGTTGGCCAGGGCGCGCGTCGGGACGGTGTAAATCGCCTGGCCGCGATTCTTGCCGTGGTTGGACCACAGCTCAAAAACCAGGGTCTTCCCGGAACCGGTCGGCGCGTGGACGACGACGTCCTTGCCTTGGCGCAGCGCGGCGACGGCCTGCTGCTGCCAGAGATCGGGAACCGCCACCTGATTCAACGCGGTGAAATTCTCCAGTTGGGCCGCGATCGAATTCACGCACCCAAGATAGCCGAAGACTTCAAATGTGAAATTGGAAATTTGATTTTGCTTTATCGCGAGGGCCGGCCTGCTTTAGGTACCAATCGCAAATGCACGCCAATGAACGCGACGGTAGGGCGAGCCTGTCCCCAGCGAGCCGAAGCAGACGTGTTCCAAGCACGTCGAGCGGCTCGCCGGGGACGGACTCGCCCTACCTTGCTCGTGGCGGTGCGCAGGGGGGACGCATCCGCCAAAGCTCGCCTGGCGCAGATTCAACGGGACCAATCCACGATCGAAACCAAGAAGCAGGCCGTGGAAGCCAAAGGCCGTTTACACGCCCAGAGAGGATGTGATAATTTGTCGGCATGAACACCAGCGACTTGGTGACCGTTGATCCGGACACCCTGGGCGGGACACCGGTCTTCAAAGGGACGCGCGTCCCGGTCAAGACGCTTTTCGAGTATCTGGAGAACAATTATACGCTCGAAACCCGCCAATGCAGTTGATTTACCTGGATCAATTCGTGGGATGACCGAAATCTTTCTTGGCTTCGCGCTGGTTCTTCTCGTCGGGAACCTTGTCCTCACCGTTGTCCTGCTGTCGCGGCGGCTCAGTGTTGATCTGTCCGGCCTTCAGCCTCGCTTCGACGCGCTGCAATCGAACCAAGAGCGAACGGAGCGCGCGTTCCGCGAGGAACTGGGCCGGAACCGCGAGGAAGGTTCGTCCGCCGGCAAACAACTCCGCGAAGAGTTGAGCGGCAAAATCAGCAGTTTCGGCGATTCCCTGCAAAGCCGCCTGGCCGAGATCGCGGGTCTTCAGCAGAAACAACTCGACAGCTTCGCGCAGCAACTGGCGGCGCTGACGCAGACCAACGCGCTTCGACTGGAGGCCTTGCGCACCGCCGTCGACACCAAACTCAAAGAAATTCAGGAAGACAACGCCCGGCAACTCGACCGGATGCGCACCACGGTCGATGAAAAACTCCAGAGCACGCTGGAGAAACGGCTCGGTGAATCGTTCAAGCAGGTTTCCGAACGGCTGGAGCAAGTCCACCAGGGCCTGGGCGATATGCAAAAGCTGGCGGCGGGCGTCGGGGATTTGAAACGCGTTTTGACCAACGTGAAATCGCGCGGCGTTTGGGGAGAAGTTCAGCTCGGGGCGCTTTTGGAAGAAGTGTTCACGCCGGAGCAATACGACCGGAACGTCAAAACGAAGGAATCGAGCAGCGAACTCGTGGAATTCGCGATCCGGTTTCCGGGTCAAGGCGACAGCGAACGCGAGGTGCTCTGGCTGCCGATCGATTCCAAATTCCCGATCGAAGATTACCAGCGGTTGCTCGACGCGCAGGAGAAGGCCGATCCCGACGCCGCGGAAGAAGCCGCCCGGATGCTCGCCGCCCAGGTCAAAGCGTCGGCTAAAGATATTTCCGACAAATACCTGAACCCGCCGAACACCACGAATTTCGGGATTCTGTTCCTCCCGACCGAAGGGTTGTTCGCGGAGGTGACTCGCCGGGCCGGTTTGACCGACGCGATCCGCCGCGAGCACAACGTCATCGTCGCCGGCCCCACTACTCTGCTGGCGATGCTGAACAGTTTCCAAATGGGCTTCCGGACTCTGGCCATCCGGCAGAGATCCGATGAAGTGTGGAAATTGCTCAGCGGCGTCAAAACGGAGTTCGGCAAATTCGGCGACTTGCTCGAGGGCGTGAAACGCAAGCTGGAGCAGGCGTCGAACACCATGGACGACGTGGCCCAGCGATCCCGCGCCATCGAACGCAAACTGCGAAATGTGCAAGAATTGCCCGCCTCCGAAGTTCAACCCCTTCTGGCCAACGGTGGCGCACCGGTGTCGGGGGATTCGGAATAGGAGATTCCAGCCGGAGGAGGGTTTGGGCGCACGTTGAGCGGCCTGAAGGCCGCCGTGCATCAATGCACCTCAAGATGGGAGGGCCGCCTGCGTCAAAGTTGGATTTGACATGTCCTTCGAGATACTGTCCATTTGGACAGTATTCCGACGGAACACGGACCGGAACTGCGTTCAGGCCAGATCGTGGGCCGCGCTCGTCGACTGCAAGAGCACGTTGAGGACGTTTTCTATCAAACAGGCAGATTTGCGTCGTGCAAGATATCCCATGGTCTGACAACCTGCGTTACGCATCCATGCCAAACGGCGAGACATTGAATCTTGAAGCAGAGATGCAGAGCTACGGTGTCTCCAACCGCATTTTTCGCGACTTGAGTAGCCCGGCATCCCCAGAATTGCTGGACTATCTTGATCTCGTTCGGCGGGCTGAGGACAGCCAGCCCAAGGGGCACAATCTTCTGCCCGATGGTGTGGCGGAAAGCCAGGGACGGCCCCTGCTTTTCATCGTGAACGAAAGCCGGCTAGCCCAAACGCCAAGGGAACAAGAGCAACAACTTAAAACACTCCGACGGAAGCTTGCCTGCCGTGGCGACCGCGCCTACCTCGCGCGCATCCGTCCCGGTGAGCTGGCAGTTGTGCCGGTGTCGCTGGACGACCGAACCCCCGACTGGGAGCGCTACACGCCCGACACGCCAGAGGCACTGACCTTTTTCTCGCGGCTGGCTCACGGTCAGTATGACGGAAAAGGCGAACCGAAGGAGACGGATTACGTCTTCTCTGCGATGTTCACATTGGTGTGGAGCGTTGCTGACAGACTCGCCCGGCTTCGACTCAAACGCGCTGACGTTCTTTCGCTGATGGGGCGAGCCTTGTTCTTTCGCTTTCTGCGCGACCGGCACGTTGTCCGTGAAAGCGATGCACAGAAGATCGCTCCGAATGCGGCGAGCATCCTCGACTGCTTTACCAATGCTCAGAACGCATCCAGTACGTCGGCTTGGCTCGACAAGACCTTCAATGGCGATTTGCTCCCACTAATTGATGACAACTTTGAAGAGTTGGGGCGCCGCACCAACGGGATGGTGTTTGTTCACCTTAGCGCCATCGTGAAGGGAGAAGAACCTGTCGGGGATGAAAACTATCAGTTACCTCTGCCTATTCATTTCGGCCATTTCTTTTTCGATCACATCCCCGTTGGCCTGCTGAGCCAAGTGTATGAGCGTTTCGCCTGGAAATGGGAGCACCAGACCGCGAAGGAAACGAGTGTTCATTACACCCCGCGCAACATCGCAGCCACGTTGGTTGATGAGGCCTTTGCCAAGCTGCTAAACGCGAATAACGCTCGCGTCCTGGATCCAGCCTGCGGCGCTTCGGTCTTCCTCGTCTTGGCGTTCCGGCGACTTTATCAGGAGCGGTGGAAAGCCACCGACCAGCGCCCGGATGCCAAAGCCATCCGCGAGATTCTGGACAAGCAGCTCGCCGGCTTCGACATCAGCGACTCCGCCATCAAACTTGCCGCCCTTAGAGCGTGTCCGAAAATTGCGCGGGGTCCTGCGGCGAGGGATTTTGGCTGTGGCCAAGGCGGCGAGGTCCGAGCATCCCCAACGCGGGCTGTAAGGACCGAGCCAACGCAGGCCACGGACAAAAGACCCGCCGCCCGGAGGGTTTTCGCGCCAAAGGCCGCCTGGCTTCGTTGCTCCTCAGTCGAAGATCCAGGGAGGATATTCTCCTTCGTTGCGCCTCGCCATCCGGCCTTTGGCGCGAAAACAGGACCCCGCGGAATTTTCGGACACGCTCTTAGCCTTTACCTCACCGCCATCGAACTCGACCCGAAACCCGTGCCGCCGGAGAAACTCAAATTCCGGCCACTGCGGGACAAAGTCCTTTTCAACTTCCGACGCGAGGGTGTTGACCCGGTGGAAGGCGCAGTGGCTGGCAGCCTCGGTGAACATGTCGGTCGCCGGTTCGATGGGCAGTTTGATCTCATCCTCAGCAATCCGCCGTGGACCAGCTTGAAAGGCAAGGAGCGCCCGCTGGCCGAAGAGTTCAACCGACTGAGCAAAGCCATCATCGCTCTCCGCGCGGACCAGCTAACGGCTGACGCGTATGAGAATCCCGACTTCGGCCCGGACCTGCCGTTTGTCTGGAAGGCGACGGAGTGGTGCAAACCCGGTGGCCGTATCGCAATGGCGCTTCCCGCGCGCATTCTGCTCAAACAGGAAGACATTCCACGCCGTGCCCGTGAGACTTTCCTGCGACTGGTCGAGGTCACGGGCATCATCAACGGCACGAACCTGTCGGATACGGCGGTGTGGCCGCAGATGAGCCAGCCGTTCATGTTGCTTTTCGCCCGCAATCGGAAGCCCAGAGCCGGTCACACGCTGCGGCTTGTCACCCCACAGTATGACGCTGCACTGAATCGAAATGGCGAGATGCGGATTGATGCGAAATCCGTTCAGCCCATCGAGGTGGAGGCGACGTTTGAACGACCGTGGATTTGGAAGACGGTGGCGCTAGGGACGCCATTGGACGCCGAGGTTGTTAGTCGTCAGAGTTCTTCGGGCCTTTCATCGCTTCTTCGCTATTGGGAATCAACGAAGCTCCCTGCTTCCCAAGGTTACAGAATCGCAGAGGACCAAGAGCAGTTCGACGCGAAGTTCCTAAACGGACTTCCAGACGTCACATGCTCAACGCCCGGTGAATTCACAATCGAAACTCGACTTCTGCCGCGCTTCTCCAGAAACACACTCAACCGCCCGCGGAAGAGGGAGAACTATTCCGCGCCCTTGGTATTGCTAAAGGTAGCCCCGGGCATTGGGGTCGAACTGTACCGGGCAGTTTTGTGCCTTGAAGACGCGGCTTTCAATGAGAGCTTTTATGGATATTCAACAGGAGGACACCCTCACTCAGTGCTCCTCGCTCGCTATCTCCAGATTTTCGCACACTCGACTGTTTGGATGCACTACGTTCTCAGCACCAGCAGCGAGTTTGGCGCAGAGCGCCGGAAATTACAGAAAGGAGATCTCGACGACTGCCCGATCTTCCCCTTCGAGAAGCTGACAGCAGAGCAACGCCAAACCGTGTCTCGCCTTTCCGACCGGCTTATTGCCCGCGATCTGACGGTGTTCGACGAGATAGATTCCTTCTTCGGAAGCCTGTTCGGCCTCGACAGCAAAGACATGGAAGTCGTGCGCGACACGGTAGATGTGGCGATGCCCTACATCGAGTCACGCAGCCGCGCCTGCAATCCGCCTCGTCCGGCGGAGCGTGAGCGTTTCCGCAAACGGCTGGAATCCATCCTGCGCCCATTCTTCAAAGTCACGGGGGACGAACCGCAGGTTGAACTCTGGAAGCCGGATGTGCCTTTCCTCCAATCCTCCGCGCCCTTCGGCCTGCTGTTCATCTCGAAACGCGGCACGAGGATGCCTGCTCCGGACGCTTTGTTCCGCGACGTGCTGCTCAAGTTGGCCGAGGATACCGGCAGCACGCGCATCATTCAGCAAGTCGAGGGCGGCTTGCTCGTGGCATTGCTCAACCAGTACCGCTTTTGGACGCCCAGTCGGGCGCGATTGATCGGGGCAGAACTGGTCCGCGAACATCTCGACGTTTTCGAAGCCTGACGCATGTGGCTCGAAATGTTTAAGGAGGTATGGGATGGCACTGAGTTGCCACATAAACGCCTTTCTCTGCGGACTTGCCTCATCGTCGAACAAGCCATCGTTCGCGCATGGCGGTGGATGATCGAAAACCCGCAACCGAGTTTCGACCTCGACACAGCAGAAGAAAATGGCGTGACCCATCGCCTCCACGAAACTCTGTTCGATGTCGTGTTCAAGAATGAACTCGTAGATGGATTCAACAAGGATGTGTTCACTGTGGGTGCGCGTGGCACTGAACTGAGAAATTTCGACGGCCGCAAACGTGATTTGAAGCCGGACTTGATCGTGGGGTTCATCAACCGCCCGAGTGTGGCTTATCCAACGCAAGATTGGCTTTTCATCGAATGCAAACCCGTGGACGTCGACCTCACGGTTGGCGCTCATTATTGTGACAAGGGACTGATCCGTTTTGTCCGCGGCGATTATGCTTGGGCGATGCAAAGCGCCATGATGATTGGCTATGCGCGAGAAGGCTATTCCCTTATTCCCAAACTCTCCGAAGCCCTTGCCTCCCACCGCAAAGAACCGATCCCGACCTCCTTTGGCCCGGAGTCTTGCCCACGCACGCGAGCAACACCGTTCGCCGAACCGACTGCAATTTCCAAGCACCAGCGCACATTCAGTTATATCGAGAACAACTTGCCGGCAGGTGTCGTCGTCATCCGCCATTTGTGGCTGAAACGTGGATGACCATTGCCTCCTGCTTTCGGCCATCGTCACAGCGCAACCTTGCGCACTCTCGTCCATCTCGATGCCGATGCGTTCTTCGCCGCCGTGGAGCAGGCGGCGGACGCCAAGCTGCGCGGCAAGCCCGTGGCCGTTGGCGGCGAAAAGCGCGGCATTATCGCGTCCGCGTCCTACGAGGCGCGAAAATTCGGCATTTACACACCGATGCCAACGGTGCGGGCGCGCAAGCTGTGCCCGAAGCTGATCGTCCTTCCGGGGAATTTCGAGCGTTACGAGCAATTCTCGAACTGGATGTTTGGCTATTGCTACGACTTCACGCCCGACGTCGAGCAGACTTCGATCGATGAAGGCTACTTCGATCTTTCCGCCGCGCGAAAACCGGTGGTTGAAATCGCGCTGACCATCCGCCAGGCCATCGGGCAGCGGCTCAAAATCACCGTCAGCGAAGGCATCGGAACGAACAAGCTCGTCAGCGCCGTGGCTTCGAAACTGACCAAGCCTGCCGCGTTCAATGAAGTTCCGCCCGGCCACGAAGCGGCGTTCCTGCACCCGTTGCCCAACCAATGGCTGCCCGGCATCGGCCCGAAGACGAGCGCGCGGCTCAATGCGGCCGGGCTCGTGGAGATTCGCCACGTCGCCGCGACCCCGTTGGACATGCTGGCGCTGTTGCTGGGCAGCCAGGCGGCGACCATCCGCCAGTTCGCCCGCGGCATTGACGAGCGCCCGTTGATTCCCGCGCGCGAACCGCAAAAATCGTTCAGCCAGCAGGAGACCTTTGCCAGCGATCTGACGGACGAGGAATACGTCGAAGCCACCTTGCGCCGCATGGCGGACCATCTGTTCGCGGCGGTGCGCGACGAAAGCCGCAGTGTCCGCACGCTCACCGTGCGCGTCCGCTACAACGACATGGCCGAAGATCAGGTGAGCGAAAGCCTCCTCGAACCGACCGATCTCGAAACGGACGTGTATGGCCGGTTGCACGGCATGCTCCGCAAGGCGTGGAGACGGCGCGTGAGCCTGCGGCTCGTCTCTTTGAAATTGTCCAACGTTTATGACGGCCGCTTTCGCAGCAAGTTGCCGCTGGAAATCTCCGCGCAACGCCAGGATGCGCAGGCGCGGCTGGCGCGGGTGATTGACGAACTCCGCAGATCGCGCGGCCACTCCGTCCTTCTGCGCGGCCATGATTTCCGTTTGCGCGAGGCGCCGGTGGAGATTGGAGGCGGGGTTGGCGCGTTCGGCAAACCCAATGCGCCGGTTCAAAGCACAGTTCCTAGGGCAAGTCGCGGATCGCGTCGTGAACGGGGCCGAGGTCCGGATCGCGCAGCGCCTGCTGCTTGACTTCATCGGCGTTGCCAAAAGAAAGAGCCATTTTGAACCACGCCATCGCTTCGTCGAGTTTGCCCATCTGGCATTCGTAACAGGCCAGATTGTACGGCACGCTCCATTCCTTGGGGAATTTCTCGATGGCCGGGAATAAGGCATCGAAGGCCTCCCGGTAACGCTTCTCGTAAAAGAGGGAGTTCGCGTAATTCTGCCAGCTCGAGATTTCATCCGGGGCCGCGGCCACGAGCCGATGGCCAACCTCCGCGCACGCTTTCCAATCTTTCATCTTCGCGTGGACGTGCCAGCGGAGCAGCAGGATATCCGGGTGTTCCTGCAAGGTCGGAGAAATGCGCTGTAATTCGTCGAGCGCGTCGGCGTAGCTGCCCAGCACGAGCCAGCCTTCGGCGGCGGAGAAATGGTAACTGTCGGGTGGTTCAAGAGCGGTCATGGGCCACGCTACTTCGCCGGCGAACCCGGCTGCTTCGGCGGCGCGCGGCGGACCTGGTAATTGGTCAACCCCACGTGATTCAACTGCTGGTAGCTCTTAAGGACGACTCCCTTGGAAGCGAGCCATCCGGAAACTTCATACGGTCCCGCGTTGGTGCGGTCCTGGAATTCCGGAATCAAAAGTCCGATGACACTCTGGTCGATCAGAATGTTGTCACCTTCCAACGGAAGATCCTCAGGGCGGGGCTCTCCCTGGCTGCTCACAACAATCGCCGCGTCTTCAAACGCGCGGACCAAATCCTGAATCGGTTCGAGCCGATTGGTGACTTGCGGTTCGGGCGGCGGAGGCTGAATGGGAATGTTGAGCGCCACAAGCGCCTGGCGCATTTTTTCATTCTCGGCTCGCAGGCGGACGATCTCCGCGTCGAATCCGCGCAGGCGCTGAAGTTCGTCGTTGTCGCGGCGAAGCCTGCCGAGTTCTTGATTCTCGGTCCGCAACTTTTTCACTTCCTGATTGGCGGCGCGAAGACGTTCCAATTCCTGGCGGTGCTCGGCAGAGGCGGCTGCCGGGGCGGAGGCCGGTCCGCAACCGGCGCCGAGCAGGAGGCCGGCGAGGGTTGCTGCGGCAGGCACGATCGTTGTGCGTTTCATAAACAAAACCGCGGTCAATTGAGGATCTGGAAAGAGTCGAAGAATGTTTTGGCTTCGGGCGATTCGAGGCCTTTCGACCCTGCGATCACCATGAGGCTGTACATCCGTTTGTTCGCCAGAAAAATGCGCTGGCGCACGGTGAAGCCGCCTTTGACCGAAGCCAGAAACTCGCGCCCCGGATAATTCTTGTGCTTGATGGGCTTCTCGCTGATCAGTTCGCCGCGCAAATCGGACAAGGCTTGTTTTTGGACTGCGTCCAGAATCTTGTTCGGATCTTTCAGCACGGCGGCATTGGGAGGTTGATCGGAGTAACTGACGGCCAGGCCCGCGAGATTGCTCATGGCGGAGACGATCCGATAGGTCTTGGACTCGAAGCCGGTGCTGGTTTTTGGCTCATCCTTGATCGGATTCGGCGGCATAGTGACGCTGAAATTCCCGTCCGGCGGGGAAAAGGGCTTCCAATAGGTCAGGGCATTCTTGGGATCCCTTTCACCGCAACCGGCGGCCAGGCCGAACGCCGCCGCCAGCACCACGGTCCACCCAGCGCGTCCATCAAGGGCTTTGAGGATTGAGTTCATGGTGAGCCATTATACTCGCTGGCCGCTCGAAGTCAGCTTCGTTTCAAGCGGTGCTGGTGGCTGGGCGACGAGAGCTGTGAAGCCGGTCGATCTTCGGCTCTCACGGTGGCCACCTGCAACCCCTCTGCTTTTGCCAGCTCAGCTTGACGTGGGTCGAACGTGAGAAAAACCTCGGTTTCAAGCAACAACGCGCACGCGACATGAAGCAAATCAATAGACCGGGCCCCGATTCGATCAGCGTGCGTGGTCGAAAGTCGGCGCGCCCGATCTGTCGCAGTGTCCATATCCAGCACGATCTCTTTGAATGCGCCACGCTTTATGAACCCAATCAGGCGCGACACGGCGGCGTCTCGTTCCCGGTTGATTCGCATGCGCAAACCGGACGGGAGCACGCGTCGCTCGTGAAAAGCGCGCAGCCGGATGCCGTTCTCAACTTCGAGGCCATGCAACGGCAGGTAGAAAATCGGTGGGCGTCCCAGCCGACGATACTCCGCTCCCGCCTGCTCCGCGCCTGCCTCGCCAGTGACCAGCCGGAGAATGAAACTGCTGTCCGCGTAAACCCTCATCGCCGGGACTCCTCCAGAAGGGCGACCGCGCTGACCGGGGATCGCGGAGCTCGCAGCGCTTCATCTAAGAGTTCATCGATAGCGCGCGCGCGTTCCGCGTCGTCCTCCTCTCGGTCTGCCGGTTGAATGACCCAAAGCGGCTTGCCGTTGTCCGTGACTTGCACGCTCTGGCCGGAACGAGTCCAACGTTTGACTTTGAGCGGTTCACGAACCAACTGGCGCAATGGAATCGTTTTCATGTCGTCTGACGGTAATGTCAGACGACGCGAGCGTCAACGCGTTTCGCCCGTCCGCCCGCCCCTCGGCAAACAACGGTGCAGGACTCCCGCCGAGCCCGGCGTCGATGGCGAGTCCGCCCAGGACATTCGCCCACCCTTACCGGGGGGGGGCGCGCCGGTTTCACCCTCGACCTGGCAGCTTTCCTTGAACCGTTCTGAGACGCGACGTAGTCTGGCGCCATGGCTCGGTCCTGGAATCCGCGCGCAATATGTGCCATCGCACTGTACGTCGCGCTTCATACGGCCTCGGCGCAGGCGCCCGAACTTGTGCGCGTGCCCGAAGGATTCGCGATCGAGAAGGTGGCCGGGGATCCGTCCGTCGTCTTCCCCATGTTCGCGGCGTTCGATGAGCGCGGAAGATTTTTCGTGGCCGAATCGTCCGGGTTGGATTTGTACGCCGAACTGCGCGCCCAAACGCGCCAATGCCGCGTCAGCCTTCTGGAGGACCGCGACGGGGACGGCCGATTCGAAACCGCGCGCGTGTTCGCGGACCGCCTGGTTTTCCCCATGGGCCTGGCGTGGCGCGAGGGCCGGCTCTACGTGGCGGACCCGCCGGACCTGGTGGCTTTCGCGGACAAAAATGACGACGGCGTCGCGGACGAACGCACGGTCGTCCTGACCGGATTCGGCCACACGGACAACGGAAGTTTGCACGGGCTGACGTTTGGTCCGGACGGATTGCTTTACATGACGATGGGCGAGCCGGATGGATATCGGCTCACGCGGCGCGACGGTTCGATCCTGACCGGGCGCAGCGGCGCGCTGATTCGCTGCCGACCCGACGGCGCCGATCCGGAGGTTCTGTGCCGGGGGTTCGAGAACCTCGTCGAGATCGTGTTCACGCGGGGCGGCGCGATCCTCGGGACCGACAACTGGTATCAGAAACCGGAGGGCGGCATGCGCGACGCCCTCGTGCATCTGGTCGAGGGCGGTTTGTATCCCATGCAACCGGACCAGGGAACGCACTATCCGCTCACGGGAGATCCTTTGCCTGCGACCGCGCTGTACCCGGCGGTGGCCTTGAGCGGATTGGCCCTCTATCGCGGCGATTCCTTCCCGATGGAGATGAGGGGAAATTTATTCTCCGCCCAGCACAATTCCCGCAAAGTCGCGCGGCACATCCTGATCCCCGAACATGAAACCTTCCGCGTGGCCGATCATGAATTCATTGCGAGTGACGATCCGGATTTCCATCCGTCCGATGTGTTGGAGGACGCGGAAGGCGGCTTGCTCGTGGTCGATACGGGAGGGTGGTACGTGCAGCATTGCCCGACAGGACGAATCCGAAATTCGCGCGCGCCCGGCGGCATCTATCGCATCCGGCCGATGACGCTGGCCCGCATCGACGATCCCTGGGGGCTGAAGATCTCCTGGAACGCGCGGCGCGCCGAACAACTGGTGCCTCTGCTCGAAGACCGGCGCTGGGCTGTGCGTGACCGCGCGCAGCTATTGCTCTCGAAGCGGGGAGCCGAGTCGATCCCGGCGCTCGCGGCCCTGTTGGCTCGCGCTGCCAGTTCCCCAGGACACGACGGTAGGGCTGCGCTGCCGCGCAGCCGGTTTTCAGTCGATGCGGCGGCGCAGCAGCACCGCCCTACCCTCGACGCAAAACTCCATGCGCTCTGGGCGTTGTCGGCCATTCCGGATCCGGCGGCCCTCGTGCCCTTGCGCAATGCCCTCACAAATCGAGAACCTGACCTGGTGTGCGTGGCTGTTCACGCGCTGGGATTGCGTGCCGACCGTGAATCCACTCCTGCGCTGTGCCGGCTGCTTGAGTCAGCGTCTCCTCAAGCGCGACTCGCCGCCGCCCAAGCGCTCGCTCGATGCGGAAACACAGACGCCGTGCCCGCAATTTGGTCGGCCTTGCGCCAGCCGGGTGTTGGCCGGTTCCTGGAGCACGCGCTGATCCACGCCGCGTATCAGATCGCAGATGAGGCGGGCTTGACCCGCGCGCTCCACGACGCGCACTCGCGCGTGCAGAAGGCGGCGCTGCTGATCCTGGATCAACCGCCGCGGAACATGTTAACGGCGGATGCGGTGATCGCGCGCCTCTCTTCGGAGGATTCCGATCTGCGCAAAACCGCTCTCCAAATTCTGCAAAAGCACAAAGAATGGACGCTCCACGCGTCGGAGGTCACGCGAACGCTTCTGCTCAAAACCGAATCGGCCGGTGACGAACCGGCCGTTCTGCGCAACCTGATTCTCGCGTTCCAGAGCGACGCCGCGGTTCAACGATTGGTCGCCGAAGCGTTGACCCGGTCCCTCAACTCGCAGTCCTCAGACCGCGCGGTTCTTCTCTGGGAAACGTTGGCTCAAGTCAGCTTGCGCGCGCCGTCGCGGGTGTGGGTCGATGCGCTGCAAAGCAGCCTGGCCAGCCCTTCTCCCCAAACGCGATTCCACGCCGCCAAAACGGCGGCGCTCTGGCAGATTCCGGACCTGGACGCACCATTGCTCGCCGTGGTGGATGACACGACGGCGGGCGCCGAACTGCGGATGGAAGCCATGCGCGCGGTGCTCCCCCGCCACGCCCGGCTCTCGCAAGCCGCGTTCGATTTGTTACTCGCCGGAGTTGGATCTCAATCCAATCCGGTATCCCGCCTGACTGCGGCAGGCTTGCTTGGCAAAGCCGAATTGACCGACGCTCAGATCAAAACGCTCCTGGAGTCCATTCGCCAAGTCCCGCTCCTCTCGCCTTCGATTCTCACGCCGGCCCTGGCGCGCGCCGGTGAAAACGCCTATCCGCTCGTGCTGGCTTATCTTTCGGACGCCCTCCGGAGCGGTTGGCGGCCCGGCGACGAAGAAGCGGCCAGACTGGTTCGCAACGCTCCAAAACCATTGATCGAAGAGTCGAGCCGCTGGGTCGCGGAGGTTAAGCGGATGAAAGCAAGCGAGAGCCAGCGCTTGTCCGGCCTCGAACCGCTGCTCAAAGGCGGAGAAATCGGGCGAGGCCGGGAAATATTTTTCGGCGTCAAAGCCGCGTGCTCCGCTTGTCATCGCGTCGGCCACCGCGGCGGCGTCATCGGGCCGGACTTGACCAAGATCGGCGCCATCCGCGCGGGCCGCGATTTGCTGGAATCGATTGTGGTTCCGAGCTCGACGTTCGCCCAGGGTTACGAGAGCTACAGCGCGACGCTCAAGGATGGGCGCGAGATCGACGGCATCCTCGTGCACCAAACCGCGGAGGCCATCCGGATGCGTGACGCCGGCGGCGCGGAGCACTTGATCCACCAGCAAGACGTTCAAGAATTGAAACGCCGGGCCACGTCGCTGATGCCGGACGGATTGGACAGCGCTCTATCCCCGGGCGAGTTTCGCGACCTCCTCGCCTTTCTTCAGAGTCTGAAGTGAATATTTGGAGAAACTTTCCGTGAACCTAACGGTAGGGCGAGTCTGTCCCCAGCGAGCCGAGTCGGACGTGTTCTGCGCTCGTCGAGCGGCTCGCCGGGACGGACTCGCCCCACCGGATGTAACGGCGCGTTCTTAGAGCGTGTCCGAAAATTGCGCGGGGTCCTGCGGCGAGGGATTTTGGCTGTGGCCAAGGC
>Ga0194120_10002956_pt1 | contig 28472 bp, 27 predicted proteins | sample TA2MahCa65mmetaG_FD_148642 | JGI IMG/M metagenome (GOLD analysis project Ga0194120, IMG submission 148642) | Freshwater microbial communities from Lake Tanganyika, Tanzania - TA2015019 Mahale Deep Cast 65m | ecosystem: Environmental > Aquatic > Freshwater > Lake | place: Tanzania: Lake... | reverse complement strand
TGATGCCGGAATCGAGCGCCTGCATGCCCGAGGCGCAGTTGCGCATCACGGTCCAGCCGGGGACCTTCTGCCCGCAGCCCATGCGCAGCGCGACCACGCGGCCGATGTTGACCTCGTCCACCGAGGGTGCGGCGCAGCCCAGGATCACCTCATCCAGCTGCGTGGGCTCGAAGTTCTGGCGCATCAGCAGCGTCTTGCCCGCCTGGGTGGCGAGGTCGCCCGCGGAGAACGCCCCCGGGCGGTTCTTCGCCTTGAGGAACGGCGTGCGCGCGCCGTCGATGACGTAGACCGGTCTGTTCATCATGTCAGGCTGCCTTTGCGGCCGGGATCGCCATGGATTGGGCTTGCGCGAGCTTCACCAGGATCTCGGCGCGGCCGAAGTCCTGCGGGAAATCGTCCACCTTGATGACCTGCCTGCGCAGCGACTCCTTGCGCTGCCACTGTGCGCACTCATCGGCGCCGATGAGGCCGGCGTCCCTGGCCAGTTCGCCCAGGTCCGCGCCGGGGCGGGCGATGACCTTGCCCTTGTTCACCGCCTTCCTCAGCTTCTCGTCGATCGGCTCGCAGGCGATGGTGGCGAGGAGTGCCGCCTCCAGCACGCTGGTCGGATCGGTCTCGTTGCGGGGCAGGAAGATGCCGGCGGTGAGGCGGTCGCGCGCCTCGCCGGGCGCGAGCAGGAGCTGCGCGCATTCGCGGTTGCGCGAATCCAGGGGCGGGCGGAACGACATGCCCAGCGGGAAGATGGTCCAGCGCAGCAGCGTGGCGACCGACTTCACCGGGAAGTTGGACAGGATCTGGTCGATCGCCTCCTGCGCGTGGTGGAGCAGGTCGCGCACCACCCAGCGGATGAGCGGGATGTCCTCCTTCCGGCGGCCCTGGTCCTCGTAGTGCTTCAGCGTCGCCGACACCAGGTAGAGCATGGACAGGACGTCGCCCAGGCGCCCGGAGATCTTCTCCTTCCTCTTCAGCGCCCCGCCCATCGCCAGCATCGACATGTCGGCAAGGAATGCGAACGCCGCGGCGAGGCGCGAGGTGAAGCGGTAGTAGTGCGCCGTTTCCGGGGCGCCCGCGCGCGGCACCTGCCCCAGGCGGGAGCTGGTGATGCCGTGGACGAAGGTGCGCACACCGTTGGACAGCGTATGGCCGATGTGCGAGGTGAAGGCTCGATCAAACTCGATCGAGGCGGCCGCGCCGGTCATCTCCTTCGCCGCGCGCATCTCGCGCAGCAGGTAGGGATGGCAGCGGATCGCACCCTGGCCGAAGATGATGAGCGTCCGGGTCAGGATGTTGGCGCCTTCCACCGTGATGCCCACCGGCATCACCTGGTAGCCGCGCCCGATCCAGTTGTTGGGCCCCAGGCAGATGCCCTTGCCGCCGTGGATGTCCATGCCGTCGTTGACGCACAGGCGGGCGCGCTCGGTCATGTGGTACTTGGCGATGGCCGAGATCACCGCCGGCTTCTCGCCCAGGTCCACCGCGCCCGCGGTCATGATGCGCACCGCGTCCATCATGTAGCAGTTGGCGGCGATGCGGCCGAGCGCTTGCTCCACGCCCTCCAGCTTGCCAATCGGCGTCTTGAACTGGCTGCGCACCCGCGCATAGGCGCCGGTGACGCGCGCGAGGCCCTTGGCGCCGCCCACCGAAGAGGTGGGCAGGGAGATCGAGCGGCCCGCGGCGAGGCAGCCCATCAGCATCATCCAGCCCTTGCCGGCGTAGTCCTTGCCGCCGATGATCCAGTCGATCGGCATGAACACGTCCGTGCCGGAGTTCGGGCCGTTCTGGAACGCCGCATTGAGCGGCAGGTGGCGGCGGCCGATGTTCACGCCAGGATGGTTGGTCGGCACCAGGGCGCAGGTGATGCCAAGGTCTTTCTTGTCCCCCAGCAGGTGCTCGGGGTCGTAGAGGCGGAAGGCGAGGCCCAGCAGCGTGGCCACCGGCCCGAGCGTGATGTAGCGCTTGTCCCAGGTGAGGCGCATGCCCAGCACTTCCTTGCCCTGGTAGGTGCCCTTGCACACGATGCCGTAGTCGGGAATCGAGGCGGCATCCGATCCGGCTTCCGGGCTGGTGAGCGCGAAGCAGGGGATCTCCAGGCCCTTGGCGAGGCGCGGCAGGTAGTAGCCCTTCTGCGCGTCGGTGCCGTAGTGCAGCAGCAGCTCGGCCGGCCCCAGCGAATTGGGCACCATCACCGAGACCCCGAGCGCGTTGGAGCGCGTCGAGAGCTTCATCACCACCGCCGAGTGCGCGATGGCGGAGAAGCCCAGGCCGCCGTACTTCTTCGGGATGATTATGCCGAAGAAGCCCTTGTCCTTCAGGAACTGCCAGACCTGCGGCGCGAGGTCCAGGCGCTCGTGCGTCACCTCCCAGTCGTCGGTCATGGCGCAGACCTCGTCGCAGGGGCCCTCGAGGAAGGCCTGCTCCTCGGCCGAGAGCCGCGGCGCCGGGAGGGCGAGCAGCTTGTCCCAGTCGGGCTTGCCCGAGAACAGGTCCGCGTCCCACCACACCGTGCCGGCGTCGATGGCTTCCTTCTCGGTCGGTGACATGTCCGGGAGGATGCGCCGGTAGATGGCGAGCACAGGGTCGCTGAGGACCGCGCGCCGCAGCAAGGGAACGTTCAGCACCGCCGCGACGCAGATGAACAGCGCGCCGAGGACGATGTTGGCCGTGGGGCCAAGCTCCAGCACCACGGACCAGGTCGCGAGCAGCAGCCCCGCGGCCACGCTCCAGGCCAGCACCGGCGCCTGGAAGTAGGCGAGCAGGAGCAGGACGGCGAAAGTGGCGACGGCGAACACGGCGATGTCGAACATCGGGAACTCCTTATCAAGCGGCCTTCTTCGCGTCCTTGGCGCCGAGCTGGGGCGCGAGCAGGCCGGCAACCAGGAACGAGGCCAGCCGCGCCTCGAGCAGGCGGGCGTCATAGCGGTCCTCGGGCTTGCAGCCGGCGATCAACTGCACTGTGTCGGTGGCCGCGAGCGTGTAGGCGAGGGTGCCGAACATGAAATGCATGCGCCAGACCAGTTCGTCGCGCGGCATCTGCGGCAGCGCGCGCTCGAACGCGGCCTTGAAGCGCTCCATGGCCGGCGCGTACAGGCCGCCGATCAGGGCGCGGATTTCCCTGGACGGATCGGTATAGGTGCGCCCGAGCAGCCGGATGAAGTTGCGCCCGCCGTTCCTCGAGTCCTCGATCATGCGCAGGCCGGGGCCAATGAAGGCGCGGATGATCTGCTCGGGGGACAGCGGCTGGCCGCCGGCTTCCTTCTCCATGCGGTCGATCGCGGCGATGCGCGCGGTGTTCATCGGGTCCAGGCGCCGGCGGAACACCGCCTCGATCAACGCGTCCTTGGAGCCGAAGTGGTAGTTCACCGCGGCGAGGTTCACCCCCGCCCGGGCGGTGAGCAGGCGCATCGGGGTGCCCTCGAAGCCGTGCTGCATGAACAGTTCCTCGGCCGCATCGAGGATGCGGACCTGGGTCTCGTGGCGGGGCTTGACGGCGCGCAGAGTCATGGCGGGATCCGGCAGGTCGGCAGCGACTGAATTCAAACGAACGTTTGAATATTAGCCTTCTGTCCCTTTCCGGTCAAGGCCATTGAGGTGGGTCGCGACTGCCCGCCGTGAAATAGAATGCGCGCCTTTGCATGTCTGCCCAAGCCCAACACGCCGCCGCGCCCAGGGAGTCCCTGAGGGTCGAGGAGTGGCGCGTGCTCGGCCATCTGCTTCCCTACCTGTGGGAGTACCGCGGCCGGGTGGCACTCGCGCTCTCGTTCCTGGTGATCGCCAAGCTCGCCAACGTCGGCGTGCCGCTGACGATGAAGGAGGTGGTCGATGGCTTGACTGCGGGCCCGGACCCGAAGCTGGCGATGGTCGCGGTGCCGGCCGCGCTGCTGGCTGCCTACGGCCTGCTGCGGCTCTCGACCACGCTGTTTGCCGAGCTGCGCGACGTGGTGTTCGTGCGCGTCACGCAGCGCGCCATCCGGCGCGTGGCGCTCGGGGTGTTCCGCCACCTGCACAGCCTCAGCCTGCGCTTCCACCTCGAGCGCCAGACCGGCGGCATGACGCGCGACATCGAGCGCGGCACGCGCGGCATCTCGACGCTGCTGTCCTATCTCCTTTTCTCCATCCTCCCCGTAATACTCGAATTCGCGCTGGTGGCCGCGGTGCTGCTGGGGCGCTTCGACTGGCGCTTCGCCGCGGTCACTTTCTGCGCGGTCGCGGTCTACATCGCCTTCACCATCGCCCTGACGGAGTGGCGCATCGACATCCGCCGCCGCGCCAACGAGCTCGATTCGCGCGCCAACACCCGCGCCATCGACAGCCTGCTCAACTACGAGACGGTGAAGTACTTCGGCAACGAGGAGTTCGAGGCCGGGCGTTACGACGCCAACCTGCGCAAGTACGAGGACGCGGCGGTGCGCTTCGAGTCCTCCCTGGGCCTGCTCAACATCGGCCAGAGCCTGGTGATCGCGGCGGCGGTGACCGCGCTCATGTTCCTCGCCGCCGACGGCGTGGTGGCCGGCACGCTTACCCTGGGCGACCTGGTGCTGGTGAACGCGCTGCTGATCCAGCTCTACATCCCGCTCAATTTCCTGGGCATGGTGTACCGCGAGATCAAGCAGTCGCTGCTCGACATCAACCGCATGTTCCGCCTGATGGGCGAGCACCGCGAGGTCGAGGACCGCGCGGGCGCCCCGGACCTGGAACCGGGCCCCGCGACGGTGGAATTCCGCGAGGTCGATTTCTCCTATGAGCCGGCGCGCCGGATTCTGCACCGGGTGAGCTTCACCATTCCCGCTGGCCAGCGGGTCGCCGTCGTCGGTCCCTCGGGCTCGGGCAAGTCGACCCTGGCGCGGCTGCTGTACCGCTTCTACGACGTCAGCGGCGGCGCCATCCTGGTCAACGGTCGCGACAGCCGCGAGCTGCGCCAGGCCAGCCTGCGCGCCGCGATCGGCATCGTGCCGCAGGACACGGTGCTGTTCAACGACAGCCTGCGCTACAACATCCATTACGGCCGCACCGGGGCGACGCAGGCCGAGGTGATCGAGGCGGCGCGCGCCGCGCACATCCACGAGTTCATCGAGTCGCTGCCGGCCAAGTACGAGACCGCAGTGGGCGAACGGGGCCTGAAGTTGTCGGGCGGCGAGAAGCAGCGCGTGGCGATCGCGCGCGCGGTGCTCAAGGACCCGAGGATCCTGATCTTCGACGAGGCCACCTCGGCGCTCGATTCCACCTCGGAGAAGGCGATCCAGGCCGAGCTGGAGCGCATCTCGGTGGGCCGGACCACGCTGGTGATCGCGCACCGCCTGTCGACGGTGATGGACGCCGACCTCATCCTGGTGCTCAGCCAGGGGGCGATCGTGGAGCGCGGCAGCCACCGCGAGCTGATCGATGCCGGGGGCGAGTACGCCCGCATGTGGGCCCTGCAGCAGCAGGCGGCGGCGGCAGAGGCCGCGCTGGCGCAGGCCAAGGCCGTTTGAACTGACGTGAAGAATCCACGCTAGAAGCCTAATTTTGTTTGACTTTTTACAGCACCCAAGGGTAGACTGCGGGTTCGACTGGAAAAAAGTCAATAAAAACACGAACATGCATACCAAGGAGGAGAGGCAGCTGCATCACCTGGAGAAAATCGTCGCGTTTGCCGCGCTGGCCGCCGTGCTGGCGCTGGGCGTGGGCTTCGCGCAGGCGAAGAGCCCGGTCAAGGACAACGAGCAGCTGCTGCTGCGCTCCTCGGTCGCGCTGGTGCAGGACGCCGCCAGCGGCCAGACGCTGTACGCCAAGAACCAGGATGCACCGGTGCCGATCGCCTCGATCACCAAGCTGATGACCGCGCTGGTGATCCTGGAGCGCAAGCTGGACCCCCGCCGGCGCGTGGTGATCAGCGACGAGGATTACGACGCGGTCAAGGGTACGAACTCGCGCCTGCCTGCGGGATCGGTGTTCACGCGCGACCAGTTAATGCTGCTCGCGCTGATGTCCTCGGAGAACCGCGCCGCCGCGGCGCTCGGCCGCACCTTCCCGGGCGGCACCCCGGGGTTTGTCGCCGCGATGAACGAAAAGGCGCGCGCGCTGGGCATGTCCGAGTCTCGCTTCGTCGATGCAAGTGGCCTGTCCCCGGGCAACGTCTCTAGCGCCAGGGACCTGGCGCGCCTGCTCGAAGCCGCGCACCGCTACCCGGTGATCCGCGATTACTCCACCCGCAAGAGCGCCAAGCTGAACGTGTCCGGCCGCGAGCAGGGCTTTCGCAACACCAACGGCCTGGTGCGCAGCGTGAACTGGGACATCGGGCTGTCCAAGACCGGCTACACCAGCGAGGCTGGGCGCTGCCTGGTGATGCGCGTGCGGATGCAGTCGCGCGAACTGATCGTGGTCCTGCTCGATTCCTGGGGCAAGCATTCCCGGATCGGCGATGCCAACCGGATCCGCAAGTGGCTGGAGACCCACGCCGCCAAGGGCCCGGCCGGCCGGCCGGGCTAGCGCCGGCCGGCCGCGTGTCGGTTGGCCGGTTCCGCGAGGAGGTCATCGCTGGCTTGTCGCTGCAGCAGAAGGCGCTGCCTTCGAAGTATTTCTACGACGCGCGCGGTAGCGCGCTGTTCCAAGCCATCTGCCGCCTGCCCGAGTACTACCCGACCCGGGCGGAACTGTCGCTGACGCGCGCGCACCTGGCGGGGATCACCCGCTTCGCCCGCCGCGGCTGCACCCTGATCGAGTACGGCAGCGGCGAGAGCCTGAAATCGCGCCTGCTGATCCGCTCCCTGCGCCCGAGCGCCTACGGTCCGGTGGACATTTCCGCGGACGCGCTGCGCGGCGCCTGCGCGCGCCTGGCGCGCGAGTTTCCCTGGCTGCGCCTGGCGCCGGTGACGGGCGATTTCTCGCGCCCGCTGGAGATCCCCGGCATCGAGGGCCCGGGGCGGCGCGTGGTCTACTTCCCCGGCTCCACCATCGGCAACCTGACCCCGGAGGAGGCGCTCGCGTTCCTGCGCATGACGCGCGGCCAGGTGGGGCCGAACGGCGCCATGCTGGTGGGGGTGGACCTGAAGAAGGACGCCAAGGTCCTGCACGCGGCCTATAACGATGCCAGGGGCCTCACCGCGGCGTTCAACCTGAACCTGCTGGCGCGGATCAACCGCGAGCTGGGCGGGAATTTCGACCTGCGGCGCTTCCGCCACTACGCCTTCTACAACGCGGCGCTGGGGCGCATCGAGATGCACCTGGTGTCGCTGGCGCGCCAGCAGGTGAAGGTCGGCCGGCACCGCTTCGGGTTCGAGCCCGGCGAGTCGATCCACACCGAGAACTCCTGCAAGTACTCGGTGGCGGAATTCCGCGCCCTCGCGGCGCGGGCCGGGTTCCGCGGCGAGCGGGTGTGGACCGACCGGCCCGGGCGCTTCGCCCTGCACGGCCTGGTGGCGGCCTAGGCGGGGCTAATGCACCCGGTGTCGCGCCGGTGGCCGATGGCGTAGGCGACGCGTTCGGCTGCTTCCTTCACCAGCGGGCCCCATTGCGGCTTCATGCGGTCGGCGGGCGAGGAGATCGACAGCGCCGCGATCAGCCGGCCGGCGTCGTTGCGCACCGCGGCGGCGACGCAGCGCATGCCGATCTCGGCCTCCTCGGCGTCGGAGGCCCAGCCCTGGCGCTGGATGCGCTCCAGTTCCCGCTCCAGCTGCGCCAAGGTCGCGAGCGAGGCCTTGGTGTGGGGCTTGAGACCGGTGCGCCGCGCATACTCGCGCAGGCGAGGCAAGCCCTCTTCCAGCAGGAACAGCTTCCCGGCGGCGGTGATGTGCAGCGGCGCGCGCGCCCCGACCACGTGCACCACGCGCATCGCCGAGCGGCCCGAGGAGGTGCGCTCGACGTAGACGATCTCGTCGTCCTGGCGCACCGAGAGGTTCACGGTCTCGCCGGTCTGCGCGTGCAGCTCGCGCATCACCGGCAGCGCCATTTCGCGCACATTGATGCGCGACTTCACCAGATTGCCCAGCTCCAGCAGCCGCATGCCGAGGCGGTAGGCGCCGGGCTCGACGCGGTCCACGATGCGGTCCGCGCTCATCGCCGCCAGGATGCGGTGCGCCGTCGAGGGGTGCAGTCCGGCGATCTGCGAGATCTGCTTCAGGCCGATGGACTCGGGGTGCTGGGCCAGCACGTCGAGCAGCTTCATCATGCGCTCGATGACCTGGATCGGGCTCTTTTGCTCGCCTTTCGCGGCCATGGGTCGCTGATTCTATCCCACGATGTAAAATTGCGGTTCATGCCCGTCGTCACCAACATCGCCGACCTGCGAGAGCTGTCGCGCAAGCGGATCGCCAAGGCCATCTTCGACTACGTCGACCGTGGCGCCTACGACGAGGCGACGCTGCGCGCCAACCGCGAGGACCTCGAGGCGCTCAAGTTCCGCCAGCGCGTCGCCATCGACGTCGACAACCGATCCCTGGGCTCCATCCTGCTGGGGCAGGCGGTGGCGATGCCGGTGGCGCTCGCGCCGGTGGGGTTGACGGGCCTGAACTGGGCCGACGGCGAGATCCTGGCCGCGCGCGCTGCCGCACGCTTCGGCGTTCCGTACACCCTGTCGACCATGTCCATCTGCTCGATCGAGGACGTGGCGGGCGCGGTCGACAGCCCGTTCTGGTTCCAGCTCTACATGATGCGCGACCGCGGTTTCGCCGCCTCGCTCATCGAGCGCGCGAAGGCGGCAAAGTGCTCGGCGCTGGTGCTGACGCTCGACCTGCAGATCCAGGGCCAGCGCCACATGGACCTGAAGAACGGCCTCTCGGTCCCGCCCCGGCTGACCCTGGGCACGGCGCTGGACGTCCTGACCAAGCCGGGCTGGGCGCTCAACGTCCTCACCGGCCGGCGCAAGTCCTTCGGCAACCTGGAGGGGCGCATCCCGGACGCGAAGAGCCTCACCACCCTGTCGCAGTGGATCGCGGGCCAGTTCGACCCGACGCTGTCCTGGAAGGACGTCGCCTGGGTAAGGAGCCTGTGGCCGGGCAAGCTGATCCTGAAGGGCATCCTCGAGGTGGAGGACGCGAAGCACGCCGCCGACAGCGGCGCCGAGGCCATCGTGGTCTCGAACCACGGCGGGCGGCAGCTGGACGGCACCGTGTCCTCGATCCGCGGCCTGCCGGAGATCGTGCAGGCGGTGGGTTCCAGGACCGAGGTGCTGTTCGACGGCGGCGTGCGCTCCGGGCAGGACGTGCTGCGGGCGCTGGCGCTGGGCGCGCGCGGCGTGATGATCGGCCGAGCCTACGCCTACGGTCTGGGCGCGCTGGGCGAGGCGGGCGTGACGCAGGCGCTCGAGATCCTCCGCAAGGAGCTGGATGTCACCATGGCCCTGTGCGGGATCAGGGATGTGAAAGAAGCGAGTCCGGCGCTGCTGCGGCCGGCCTGAATTCGCCAAATCACGTGGGGAACAACCTGGAGCGCTACGCCTGGTTGTCGGTCGCCGCGGCGCTCGCCAGCATCGGCCTGAAGACCTGGGCCTGGCAGGTCACCGGCTCGGTGGGCCTGCTCTCGGACGCACTGGAATCCCTGATCAACCTCGCCGCGGCGCTGCTCGCGCTCTGGATGCTGCGCCTGGCGGCCTCGCCGCCGGACGCGGCGCATCCCTACGGCCGGTACAAGGCCGAGTACTTCGCCAGCGGCATCGAGGGCGCGCTGATCGTGCTCGCCGCGGCGAGCATCGCCTGGGCCGCGCTGCCGCGGCTCGCCGCGCCGCAGCCGATCGAGGCGCCGTGGCTGGGCATCGCCATCTCGGTGGCGGCCTCGGCGGTGAACATCGGCTGCGGCCTGCTCCTGATCTCCACCGGCAAGCGCATGCACAGCATCGCGCTGGAGGCCGATGGCCACCACCTGATGAGCGACGTCTGGACCTCGGCCGGCGTGGTGGCGGGGGTGGCGCTGGTTGCGCTCACCGGCTGGCTGATCCTGGATCCGCTGCTCGCGCTCGCGGTGGCGGCGCACATCGTCTGGACCGGGTTCCGCCTGATGCGGCGTTCGTTCAGCGGGCTGCTCGACGCGGCGATCCCGGAGGCCGAGCGCGCGGTGATCGAGAAGATTTTCGCCGAGTACCGGCCGCGCTACGGCATCGAGTTCCACGCCCTGCTCACGCGCCAGGCGGGCGCGCGCCGCTTTATTTCCTTCCACCTGCTGGTGCCGGACGACTGGCCGGTGGCGCGCGCGCACCAGTTGTCCGAGGAGATCGAGGAGCGCATCGGCTCGCTGGTGCCCAACGCGATCACGCTGAGCCACATCGAGCCCATTTCGCAGCCCTCGTCGTACGACGACATCAAGCTGGAGCGCTGGTAGCGCCGGGCAGGGCGGCGCCAGCGCCGCGGCGCGCCGCGCGCAGCGCGAAGCGCGCTGGGTCCAGCGCGGCGACGAGTTTCCTCTCCAGCGGCAGCGGCTCGCCCTGCAGCATCGAAGCCAGCAGTTCGCCCGCGAGTCCGGCCCAGATCAGGCCGCGCGAGCCGTAGGCGGACGCCGCGTACAGGCCGGGGCCGCGCGGGTCCTGCAGCGCACCGGCCAGCGGCACGCGATCGCGCACCGTGGCCCTGAACGCGACGCGGCCTTCCAGTTGCGCGGGATCCAATCCTGCGCCGGCGCCCGGCAGCACGCGCTCCAGCCGCTGCAGGTTGCCCGCATGGCTGTCGACGCGGGGTGCCGGATCCTCGTCGTCGATGTCGTAGCTCGCGCCGATCGCGGAGAGCCCGTCCACCGCGGGCAGTGCCATGCCGCCGCGCAGCACCACGGCCCTGAGGCCCGCGATGCCGGGCACCAGGCTCAGCTGCCCGCGCACGCGGCGCAGCCGGATCGAGGGCTGCGGCGACAGGCGCAGGGCGTCGGCGGCATTGGCGAGGACCACCACCGGCGCCTCGCCCAGCACCGTGCCGCGCGCATCCCGGGCGATCCAGGCGCCGCCCTCGAACGAGAGCGCCGCCACCTCGCACTGCAGGCGCGGGCGCAGGCGATCACCGCAGGCGGCGAGCAGCGCGTTCACCAGCGAGCGCGGCTGGATCCAGCCCGATTCCGGGAACCACAGGCCGCCGGCGCAGAGGGAAACCCCCGCGACCTTCCCCGCCTGCGCGGCATCGAGCAACTGGGCGAAGCCCGGCGGCGGCGCGAGCGCTTCGAGCGCGCGGCGTTGCGCCGAGGCTTCGTCGCCGTCCCGCGCCAGTTGCAGCAGGCCGCATTGGTTCCACGACAGGCCCTCGAGCGCGCTCCACTGCCGCAGCGCGTACAGGTAGGCCGCGCGCGTCAGGCGCGCGAACAGGCTGTCGTCCGGTGTGAGCACCGGGTGGAAGGCGCCGGCGTGATTGCCTGAGGCCTCCGCCGCCGTGACCGGGTGGCGCTCCAGCAGCGTCACCTCCCAGTGGCGCGCGGCGAGCCGCTCGCAGGCGGCGGCCCCGGCGAGGCCGGCGCCGACGACCAGGGCGCGGCGCCCGGGGAACCCGGGCGCGCCGCCGCGCTCCACGCGCCGCGGCACGAGCTGCGCCACCAGCATCTCGCTCTTGCGCGCGAAGCCGCGGCGCTTCTGGGCGACGAAGCCGGCGTCGCGCAGGCCCTCGCGCACCACCGCGGCCACGCTCCAGGTCGCCGCCACCGCGCCGGGCGCGGCGAGGCGCGCGAGTTGGCGCATCACCGCCTGCGACCACATCGCCGGGTTCTTCGCCGGCGAGAAGCCGTCCAGGAAGAGCGCGTCGGCGGCGAGCGCGAACTGCGGCAGCGTGTCCGCGACGTCGCCCAGCGCCAGGGTCAGGACGACGGCCCCGCCCTCGAAGGACAGCCGGTGGAACCCCGGCACCAGCGCCGGCCAGGCCGCACGCAGTTCCTCGGCGAGCGGCGCGAGCCCCGGGCAGGTGGCGTGCAGCACCGCAAGGTCCTGCGCGCTGAACGGATGCTTCTCCAGCGAGGCGAAATGCAGCCGCGCGCAGCGCTTCGGGTCGTGGCGCCAGGCCTGCCAGGCGACGAGGAACGCCAGGCCGAAGCCGAACCCCAGTTCCAGGATGGTGAACCGGTCGCGGCCCTGCCAGCGAGCGGGCAGTCCGGCGCCCCGGAGGAAGACATGCTCGGCCTGCGCCGGGCCGCCCCCGGCGCTGTGGTACGGGTCGTCGTAGACATCGGAGCGTGGCGTGCCGTCGGCGCCGAAGGCGAGGCGCGCCGGGACCAGCGCCTCAGGCACCGGGTGGCGGCGTCCGCATCTTGCGCTGCGGCGCGGCGATGGCGATGTTGCGGCCGCGCAGCGCCGCGGGCACCGCCTGGTTCACCTCGCCGATCGCCGGGCCGTAGCCGGGCACGTTGACCCAGGGGCTGACGAAGATGGCGATGCGCTCCAGCAGCCGGCGCACCGGCGGTTCGAGCTGCAAGCGCATCACCAGGCCGAGCCTCGCCCGCCCGGCCCATTGCCCGGCGAAGTAGCCCATGACGAGGATGACGACGGCCACTAGCACCTTGGGCCCGAAGTTCATCGCCGGGTCGATAGCCGTCATGCGGACCCGGTCCAGCGCTTCCAGCGGCTCTGCCACGGGATGTCCTTTCGATTTGCCTTACATTATCGCAGTCATCGCATGGAGAATGACCGCATGAACCAGTCCGCCGACCTGAAGCTCGCCACCGTTCCCGCCTGGATCAACGGCAGGGCCGTCGTGCCCCCCGGCCGGATGGGGAACGTCTACAACCCCGCCACCGGGCAGGTGACCAAGCAGGTGCCCTATTGCGACGCCGCCGCGGTCGATGCGGCGGTGAAGGCGGCGGCGGCCGCGCTGCCGGAATGGCGCGACGCCCCGATCCTGCGCCGCGCGCGCGTGATGCAGAAGTACCTGCAGCTCCTGCAGGCGAACCAGAAGGAGATCGCGCAGCTCATCACCGCGGAGCACGGCAAGACCCTGCCCGACGCCATGGGATCGGTGCAGCGCGGCATCGAGGTGGTGGAATTCGCCTGCGGCATCCCGCAGCTGCTGAAGGGCGAGTACTCCGAGAACGTCGGCACCGCGGTTGACACCCACACCGTGCGCCAGCCGGTAGGCGTGTGCGCCGGCATCACGCCGTTCAACTTCCCGGCCATGGTGCCGATGTGGATGTTCCCGATGGCGATCGCCTGCGGCAACACCTTCATCCTCAAGCCCTCGGAGAAGGTGCCTTCGGCCTCGATCCGCATGGCCGAGCTGTTCAAGGAAGCGGGCCTCCCCGACGGCGTGTTCAACGTGGTGCATGGCGACAAGGCCGCGGTGGAGGCGATCCTTGCCCACCCGGGCATCGCTGCGGTGAGCTTCGTGGGCTCGACGCCGATTGCGAAATCCATCTACGAGGCCTGCGCCCGGCACGGCAAGCGCGTGCAGGCGCTGGGCGGGGCGAAGAACCACGCCGTGGTGCTGCCCGACGCCGACCTGGAGTTCGCCGCCGACGCGCTGATCGGCGCGGGCTACGGCTCGGCGGGCGAGCGCTGCATGGCGGTTTCCGCGGTGGTGGCGGTGGGCGCGGCGGCCGACCCGCTGCTGGCGCTGCTGAAGAAGAAGGCGCAGGCGATCAAGGTGGGGCCCGGGGACCAGGACGGCGTGGACATGGGGCCGCTGGTCACCGCCGAGCATCGCGACAAGGTGGCCTCCTTCATCACGCAGGGCAAGAAGGAGGGCGCTACGCCGGTGCTGGACGGCAGCACCCCGCCGGTGAAGGACGGCTACTTCCTCGGCGCCACGCTGTTCGACCATGTCAAGCCCGGCATGCAGGTGTACAAGAACGAGATCTTCGGCCCTGTGCTGTCGGTGCTGCGCGTGAACACCCTCGATGAGGCGATCGCGCTGGTGAACGCCAATCCCTACGCCAACGGCGCGGCGATCTTCACCGAGTCGGGCGGCGCGGCACGGCGCTTCGAGAACGAGGTCCAGGTCGGCATGGTCGGCATCAACGTGCCCATTCCGGTGCCGGTGGCGTTCTATTCCTTCGGCGGCTGGAAGAATTCGCTGTTCGGCGACCTGCATGTGCACGGCATGGAGGGGGTGAAGTTCTACACCCGCACCAAGGTCGTCACAACACGCTGGCCCCACCAGGACACGCCCGCCCCAGGCCTCAACATGCCGACCCTCGGCTAAGGACGGGGACGGCCCCATTTTGCGGCAGCTTCCATGACGCTTCCCCAATACCAGACCCTGAAAGTCGAGCCGCGCGGCGAGCACGTGCTGCTCGTCACGCTGAACCGCCCCGAGGCGATGAACTCGCTCAATACGCAGATGGGCCACGACCAGGTCGACCTCTGGCGCCGGCTCACCGAGTCACCGGGCGGGGTGCGCTGCGTGGTGCTGACCGGCGCCGGCGAGCGCGCCTTCTGCGCTGGCGCGGACCTCAAGGAACGCGACGGCATGGCGGTCGAGGTCTGGCGCACGCAGCACGAGTTGTTCGAGCGCGCCTTTGCCGCGCTGCTCGAGTGCCCGCTGCCGGTGATCGCCGCGGTGAACGGCCATGCCCACGGCGGCGGCCTGGAGATGGCGCTGTGCTGCGACTTCATCTTCGCCGCGCAGGGCGCGCGCCTCTCGCTGCCGGAGGTGAGCCGCGGCCTGATGCCCGGCGGCATGGGCACGCAGAACCTTGCCCGCGCCATCGGTGAGCGCCGCGCCAAGGAACTGGTGCTGTCGGCGCGCGCGCTCACGTCGCAGGAGGCGCTCGCCTGGGGCCTCGCCAACCGCCTCTGCGAGCCGGCGAAGCTGCTTGAGGAAGCACTCGCGGTGGCCGAGGCCATCTCAGGCAACGGGCCGCTGGCGGTGCGCCAGGCGAAGAAATCCATCCATTACGGCCTGGGCATGGACCTGCTGACGGGCTATCGCTTCGAGATCGAGGCCTACAACCGGCTGGTGGACACCGACGACCGCCACGAGGGCGTAAAGGCCTTCGTCGAGAAGCGCAAGCCCCGCTTCACCGGCAAGTAGGCCGTGCGGCTCGCGGACTGGTCGCTGCAGTTCTACCGGCTGCCCTACGCCCGCGAAGTGGTGTGGGCGAACGCGGTGGAGAGCTCGGGGCTCTACGCGCTGTTGACGCTACGCTGCGCCGACGGCGCTACCGGCATCGCCGAGGGCACCCTCAAGGACACTTGGAGCGGTGTGTCGCCGAAGTCCCTCGCCGCAGCGCTGGAGGACATCCTCCTGCCGAGGCTGCGCAAGCTCAACCTGGCCGACGACAAGGCGGTTTGCGCCGCGTTCGCGGGCATCCCCGAGAACCGCATGGCCAAGGGCATGGTCGAGAGCGCGTGCTGGACGATGCGTGCCGCGGCGGCGGGCAAGCCGCTGTGGCAGCTCTGGGGACACTCCGGATCGGTGGCGGTGGCCTGGACGGTGACGCGGCAGGCGCCCTCGCTCATGGCCGCTGAGTCCGCCAAGGTCTGCGGCCAGTACGGCCTTCGCACGCTGAAGGTGAAGGGCGGGCAGGGGCTGGACACGGACCTGCAGGCGCTGAAGGCCATCCGCGCCGCGGTGGGGCCGGGCGTGGAGCTGTATGTGGACGCCAACAGCCATTACGCGCGCGATGAGGCCGCGGGCTACGTTGCCGCGCTGGCCGGGGCCGGCGCGAGCGTCGCGGAGGATCCGTGCAGCCTCGCGCCGGATGCGCATTTCGCGCAACTGCAGGCGGGCAGCCCGATCCCGATCCTGGTGGACCGCAGCTGCGCCTCGCAGGAGGACGCGGCGCTGTATCTCGAGCGCGGTGCCAGGGCGCTTTCCACCAAGCCGGGACGCGTCGGCTTGAGCCAGACGCGAGGCATCGCCGCCAAGGCCTCGGCGAAGGGCGCCAAGACCGCAGTCGGGATCTACGCCGAGAGCGCGCTGGGCACGCTCATCAACCTGCAGCCGGAAGGACCGATGGCGGCCGAGCAGACCTTCTTCCTCACCCACGCCGCGCAGGTGTCGAGGCTCGTGCCGGAGATCCGTGGCGGGCGCATCGCACTGCCGGAGGAGGCCGACCTGTCGGCGCTGGTGGACTGGAAAGCGGTGCGAAAGCACATGATCTAGCTCGCGGTTTTGGCTTCGGCGGGCCGAGGGAATACAATATCTAGTGTTTGCGCAGTGAAGGACCACTAGATTCATGGCAAAGCAACAGGCCTACGACGCCTCCGCGATCCAGGCCCTCAAGGGGCTGGAACCGGTGCGCCGCATGCCGGGGATGTACACCCACACCATCCATCCCCTGCACATCCTCCAGGAAGCGGTCGACAACGCGGTGGACGAGGCCCTGGCCGGGTTCGGCCAGCGCATCACCGTGAGCCTGTACAAGGACGGCTCGGCCGAGGTCGAGGACGAGGGCCGCGGCGTGCCGGTGGACCTGCACCGGGAGGAAAGGAAGCCCGCGGTGGAGGTCGCCTTCACCATGCTCCACGCCGGGGGCAAGTTCTCCAAGGCGGACGATGGCGTGTACCACATCTCCGGCGGCCTGCACGGGGTGGGCGTGGCGGTGTCCAACGCGCTGTCCAAGCGCTGCGAGGTCACGGTCTACCGCGACGGCCAGAAGCACACCATCGCCTTCGAGGGCGGCGAGCTGAAGCAGAAGCTGAGAAGCGAACGCATCAAGGACAAGCGCAGCGGCACCGTGGTGCGCATCTGGCCGGACCCGAAGTACTTCGACTCGCCCAACGTTCCGCTGGGGGAACTGGAGCACCTGGTGCGCTCCAAGGCCTACCTGCTCCCCGGGCTGGCCACCGTGCTGCGGGTCGAGGGCAAGCCCGAGCAGTCGTGGCGCTTCGAGCGCGGCATGGCGCAGTACTTCGAGCGCCGGCTGGAGGGACGCGAGATGGTCGCTCCCATCTTCACCGGCGAGAAGAACTTCGACGACAAGGCGGCCGCGGATTTCTCCGAGATCGAGGCCGGCGAAGGCGCCGCCTGGGCGGTGGGCTGGGTGGCCGAGGGCGAGGTGTTCGCCGACAGCCACGTCAACCTGATCCCGACGCGCTCGGGCGGCACGCACGAGGCGGGGTTCCGCAACGGCATCTTCGATGCGCTGGCCGCGTTCATGGAGACGCGGTCGCTCGCGCCCAAGGGCGTGAAGCTGATCGCGGATGACCTCTGGCAGCGCGCCTGCTTCACGCTCTCGGCGCGCATCGTGCGGACGCAATTCCACGGCCAGACCAAGGAGAAGCTCACCACGCGGCACGCGAGCAAGCTGCTGGAGCTGTGCGTGCGCGATCCCTTCGAGCTGTGGCTGAACCAGCACCCGGACGAGGGCAGGAAGATCGTCGAGCTGGCCATCGAGCAGGCGATGGCGCGCCTTGCGCGCGGCAGGAAGTTCGAGCGCAAGAAGTCCTCGGGCGTGGCCACGCTGCCGGGCAAGCTGGTGGACTGCGCCTCGGACGACACCTCGCGCAACGAACTGTTCATGGTCGAGGGCGATTCCGCCGGCGGCTCGGCCAAGGAGGCGCGCAACAAGGAGAACCAGGCGGTGCTGCCGCTCCGGGGCAAGGTGTTGAACACCATGTCCAAGGACGCGCGGACGGTGCTCGCCAACAAGGAACTGCAGGCCATCGCCACCGCCATCGGCGTCGACCCGCACGGCGCCGCGGACACCCCGGACCTCTGCGGCCTGCGCTACGGCAAGATCATCATCATGACCGATGCCGACGTCGATGGCGGGCACATCCAGGCGCTGCTGCTCACCTTCTTCTTTATGCACGCGCCCAAGCTGGTGGAGACGGGTCACGTCTACGTCGCCCAGCCGCCCCTGTTCAAGGTCGAGGTGCCCTCGCAGGGCAAGGGCAGGCCCGCCCGGCGCCTCTACTGCCTGGACGAGGACGAGCTGCAAGAGGCGCTGTCGCAGCTGAAGAAGGAAAAGGTGAAGCAAGGCAGCTGGGAGATCTCGCGCTTCAAGGGCCTGGGCGAGATGAGCCCGGAGCAGCTCTGGGAGACCACCATGAATCCCGACACCCGGCGCCTGGTGCGCATGCAGCTGGATTCGCGCCAGATCGCGAAGGTGCGCAGCGCCTTCGAGCTGCTGATGGACTCCGGCGAAGCCGAGGGCCGGCGCAACTGGATGCGCGAGCACTGGAAGACGGTCCAGGCCGATGTCTAGCAAGGTGAAGGCGCCCGGGGCGTCCAAGCCGGTCTGGGAAAGGGCCTACAAGGGCCACGTGCTGTGGCAGGGCAAGAAAAGGCTGGGCAGGGTGTCCCTCGCCGGCGACGGGCGCTACACCTGGGAAGCCGCCGGCCGCGGCGGTAGCGCGAATGAGCTCGCCAAAGCAAGGAAAGCGGTCGAAGCGGCGGTCGCCATGGCGGACAAGCAGTTGGACCTGTTCGGTTGAAGGAAACGCATGGATGATTCCAAGACGCTGGACCTGTTCTCGCCCGAGAACGGGGACGATTCGGCGCCCATCGAGCGCCACGCCTCGCAGGCGTACCTGGGCTACGCGGTCTCGACGGTCAAGGCGCGGGCGCTGCCGGAGATCGCCGACGGCCTGAAGCCGGTGCAGCGCCGGATCCTGTACGCCATGGGCGACACCGGCGCGCAAGGGTTTGCCAAATGCGCGCGCTACGTGGGCGAAGTGCTGGGCAAGTACCACCCGCACGGCGATTCCTCGACCTACGAGGCGATGGTGCACCTGGCGCAGCCCTTCTCCATGCGCTACCCGCTCATCGACGGCCAGGGCAATTTCGGCAGCCGCGACGGCGACGGCGCCGCGGCCTACCGCTACACCGAGGCCAGGCTGTCGCGCTATGCCGAGCTGATGCTCGCGGAGATCGCAGAGGGCACGGTCGATTTCCAGAAGAACTACGATGGCAAGTTCGACGAACCGGTGCTGCTGCCGGCGCGGATGCCCTTCGGGCTGCTCAACGGCTCCTTCGGCATCCCGGTCGGGTTCTCGACCCGCATTCCGTCACACAACCTGAAGGAAGTCGCCGCCGCCGCGGCGCAGCTCATTCGCCATCCGAGGGCAAAGCTGGACGAGGTGCTGGAGAAGCTTCCCGGGCCGGATTTCCCCGGCGGCGGCCAGATCATCTCGCCCGCCGAGGAACTGCGCGCCGCCTACGAGACCGGCCGGGGGTCGATTGCCCTGCGCGCGCGCTGGACGGTCGAGCCCCTCGCGCGCGGCCAGTGGCGCATCGTCATCCATGAGCTGCCGCACGGCGTGTCCTGCCGCCAGGTGCTGGAGGAGATCGAGGCGCTGGTGAACCCGAAGGCCGCCGCCGGCAAGAAGGAGGTGAGCCAGGAGCAGAAGCGCCTGAAGCAGTTCATGCTGGACATGGTCGAGACGGTGCGCGACGAATCCGACCGCAAGGCGAAGCTGCGCCTGGTGATCGAGCCGCGCAGCTCGCGCCAGGACGCTAGCGAGATGATGAAGGCGCTGCTGGTGCACACCTCGCTCGAGGTGCGCTACCCGGTGAACATGACCTGGATCGGGCTCGATGGCCTGCCCGAGACCAAGGGCATCGTGGAGGTGCTGCGCGAATGGGGCGAGTTCCGCCTCGCCACGGTGCGCCGGCGCACCGAGCATCGCCTGCAGAAGTGCGAGGACCGCCTGCACATCGTGCTGGGGCGCCTGCTCGCCTTCGTGCGCATCGACGAGATCATCAGGCTCATCCGCGCGGCCGATGACCAGGCCCAGGCCAAGGCGCAGATGCAGGCGAAGTGGAAGTTCACCGAGCGCCAGGCCGAGGACATCGTCAACATTCGCCTGGGCCAGCTGACCAAGCTCGATGGCGTCAAGCTGAACGACGAGCGCAAGTCCCTGGAGGCCGAGCGAAAGGGCCTGAAGGACATCCTGGGCGACGAGAAGGAATTGAAGAAGCTGGTGGTGAAGGAACTGGAGGCCGACGCCAAGGCTTACGGCGATGAGCGCCGCACCCTGATCAAGCGCGAGGAGCGCGCCGCCATCGAGCGCACCGTGCTGGAGGAGCCGCTCACCGTGATCCTGTCAAGGAAGGGCTGGGTGCGGGCGCGCACCGGCCACGGCGTGGACATGGAGGCGGTGGGCTTCAAGGACGGCGACGGCCGCTCTTTGGAGCTGGAATGCATGACCACCGACACGCTGACGGTGCTCGCCGCGGGGGGCAAGGCCTTCAGCGTGGACGCCGCGGCGCTGCCCTCCGGGCGCGGCGACGGTGCGCCCATGAACACCCTCATCCACTCCGGTTCGGACGACATCGTGTGGATCGGCCTTGGCGACCCGGCCACGCCGCTGCTCATGGCCAACACCGCGGGCAACGGCTTCCTGTGCAAGCTGGGCGACCTCGCCTCGAAGACGCGCCAGGGCAAGGACTTCATGACCGTGCCCGAGGGCGCCAGGGCGCTCGCGCCGGCGCCCGCCGCGGGCGGCAAGGCCATCGCCGCGCTGTCATCGGATGCGCGCCTGCTGGTGTTCCCCATCGACGAGGTGCCCGCGCGGCCCAACGGCGGGGTCGGGGTGCAGTTGATCGCGCTGCCGGACAAGGTGACGCTGGCCGCAGCGGCGTCGTTCGACGGCAAGTCGCTCCTGGTCTGCGGCATCAAGCGCAAGAACCGCGCCGTGCAGGCCATCGAAGGCAAGGCGCTCAAGGAGCACGAAGGCAAGCGCGCGCAGCGCGGGCGGGTGTGCGACCTGGGATTCAGGCCGGATCGGCTGGGATCCTAGGCTGGAGGGACAGGTCCTAGCCGACATGGCTGCCGAAACTGCCAAGGGAGCCCAAGACCGATCTGCGGTCGCCGGCCTGCTTTTCGGCACCCATCGGCATCGTGTTCTGTCGCTCCTGCTGCTGCGGCCAGGGCAGGGGGGCAGCCTGTGACCACCCTGATTCCCGGGAGCGAAATCGCCTTCACCGCGGTGCGCGCGCAGGGCGCCGGTGGCCAGAACGTGAACAAGGTGTCCAACGCGGTGCACCTGCGTTTCGACATCCGGGCCTCGTCCTTGCCGGAGGCGGTCAAGGCGAGGCTGCTGGCACGCGGCGACCAGCGCATCACCAGCCAGGGCGTGGTGGTGATCAAGTCGCAGCAGCACCGCAGCCTGGAGATGAACCGCGCCGATGCCGTCGCGCGCCTGCATGCGCTGGTGGCGGCCGCGGCGCATGTGCCCAGGAAGCGCCGGCCGACCAAGCCCAGCCGCGGCGCGCGCGAGCGGCGCATGGAAGGCAAGCGGATCCGCGGCCAGGTCAAGGCGCAACGCAGGAAAGTGTACGGCTAGCCGGTGTACCATCGGCGCCTTTGGCGAATCCCGGACCGCCCCATGAGCCTGCCCCCGCCGGTGCCCCGCCGGCACCTGCACACCCGAAGCATCGAATGCCGCGGCTACGAGCGCGAGGACGGCCTGTTCGACATCGAGGCTTCGATCGTCGACCGCAAGACCTACGACGTGGAGGAGCCCTACCGCGGCCATCGTCCCGCCGGCGCGCACGTGCACGACATGGAACTGCGCCTGACGCTGGACCGCGGCATGACGGTGCGCGACATCCAGGTCACCACCAACCACGCCCCCTACGACATCTGTCCCACGGTGGCGCCGGGCTACAAGGGGCTGATCGGTGCCAAGGTGGGCGGCGGCTGGCGCAAGGCGGTCACCGAGGCGGTGGGCCGCACCAAGGGCTGCACCCACATCACCGAGCTCCTGATGCCGGCGGCGACGGTGGCGTTCCAGACCCTGGGCAACTGGCGCGCCTCGCCCTCCACGGAGGCGCAGAAGCCCGGTTTCATCGACGGCTGCAAGGCCTGGGATTCGACGAGTCACGTCGTCAAGCGCCTGTATCCGCTGCACTACAAGGGCCCGGCGTAGACCGAAAATCAGCCTGATTTTTTCAGGGTCTCGCCGACTGCAGGGCGCGCCAGACGCGCTCGGGCGAGGCGGGCATGTCGATGTGGCGGATGCCGGCTTCCGACAACGCGTCCACGATGGCGTTCATCACCGAGGTGAGGGCGCCGGCGCAGCCGGCCTCGCCGCAGCCCTTGGCGCCCAGCGGATTGGTGGTGGCCGGCACCGGGTGGTCGGCAACGCCGATGTCCTCGGGCACGTCGTCGGCGCGCGGCAGGGCGTAGTCCATGAACGAGCCGGTCACCAGCTGGCCGGTGTCATCGAACAGGGCATTCTCCATCAGCGCCTGGCCGATGCCCTGCACCACGCCGCCGTGGATCTGGCCCGCCACCAGCAGCGGGTTGACCACGATGCCGAAGTCGTTCACCGAGTGATAGCGCACCACCTGCGTGACCCCGGTCTCCGGGTCGATCTCCACCTCGGCGACATGGCAACCGTTGGGGAAGGCGGAGGGGATCACGTCGCTCACCAGCGAGACGTCCAGCTTGCCCGGATGCCTCGCCGCGAGCTCCATGAGCGCAACCGCGCGGTCGGTGCCGGCGACCACGAAGCGTCCGCCGCTGGCGCCAAGTTCGAACGCGATGTCGCCCACGGCGGCCTCGAGCGCCAAGGCGGCGGCCTCGCGGCCCTGCTCGATGACCTTGGCCGAGGCCTGCATGATCGCCGTGCCGCTCATCATCATGGAGCGCGATCCGCCGGTGCCGGCGCCGAACGCCAGCTGGTCGGAGTCGCCCTGCAGGAGGCGGATGCGCTCGAAGGGCACGCCCAGATGCGAGACGAGCACCTGCGCAAACGGCGTGGCGTGGCCCTGGCCGTGGTCCAGCGTGCCGGTGATGAGCGTGACATCCCCATTCTTCTCGAAGCGCACCCCGCCCGTTTCCTTGTTGGGCGGCGCGGTGACCTCCAGGTAGCTGCCCAGGCCCAGGCCGCGCAGCTTGCCCCTGGCGCGGCTCTCGGCCCTGCGTGCCGCGAAGCCGGCGACATCGGCGCGCTGCAGCGCCTGGTTCATCAGCGCGCCGAAATCGCCGCAGTCGTAGGTCTGGTCCGAGGGCGCCTTCCAGGGCAGGTCCTGCGGGCCGATGTGGTTGCGGCGGCGCAGCTCCATGCGGTCGATGCCCATGGCCGAGGCGGCGTTGTCGATCAGCCGCTCCAGGTAATAGTTGGCCTCGGGGCGCCCGGCGCCGCGGTAGGGGCCCACCGGTGTGGTGTTGGTGAAGGCGACCTTGGTCGTCACCTGCAAGAGCGGCGTGCGGTACACGCCGGGGGAGTTCTTCACTGCGCTCAGCGATGGGGCCAGTGGCGCCATCGGGTTGAGCCACGCGCCGACGTTGCCGGTGCCGGTGATGCGCTGCGCGAGGAAATTCCCCTCCTTGTCCAGCGCCAGTTCCGCGGTCACCTCGTGGTCGCGGCCGTGGTGGTCGGAGACGAAGCTGCCGGAGCGTTCGTCGGTCCACTTCACCGGGCGGCCGAGCGCGCGCGAGGCGTGCGCGAGGCACAGGTACTCCGGGTAGATATAGCCCTTCATGCCGAAGGAGCCGCCCACCTGGTGGCTGCGAATGCGCACCATCTCCGGCGCGAGGCCCAGCATCTGGGCAAGCTGACCCTTCATGCGGAACACGCCCTGTCCCGGTACGGTGAGCGTAACGCGGCCGGCGGCCTCCCAGGAACAGATCCCGGCGCGCGGCTCCAGGGCCGCCACCACCATGCGCGTGTTGCGCAGGGTGAGCGTCTGCACGTGCGCCGCGGCGGCAAACGCCGCGGCCACCTTCGCCTCGTCGCCGAAGTGGTAGTCGCAGGCGACGTTGCCGGGGACCTCGTCGTAGAGCTGCGGCGCGCCGGGCTTCACCGCCTCGCTGGAGAGCGTCACCGCGGGCAGCGGCTCGATGTCCACTTCCACGGCTTCGGCCGCGTCGCGCGCCTGCAAGGCGGTCTCGGCGATCACGCAGGCGACGGGATCACCTACGTAGCGCACGCGGTCCGCGGCCAGCGACTTGCGCTCGGGTTTCTTCATCGGCGTGCCGTCCCGGTTCACCAGCGAGGCCAAGCACTGGTGCGGGCCGTAGGCGGCCAGATCAGCCGAGGTGTAGATGGCAAGCACGCCCGGCATGGACTTCGCGGTGGCGGCATCGATGCCGCGCAGGATGCCGTGAGCGTGGTTGCTGCGCACCATCCAGGCATAGGCCTGGCCGGGTTCGTTCAGGTCGTCGGTGTAGCGGCCTTGGCCGCGCAGGAGCACCGGGTCCTCGGTGCGGGTGACCGGCTGGCCGATCCCGTGGCGGGTGAGGGCGAGAAGGTCCGCTGCCTTGGGCGAGTTCATGGCGCGATTATCGCTGGCGGGGCCCAGGCTGCGACAATGCGTTGTCATGGCGAAACGCAAGGCGAGACAGGCTCAGAAGCGATCCGGTCCCCGGCACCGCCATAGTGTCTACGTCATCGAGCTGGACGGCCGCGTGCTGGACCACGCGCGCTTTTGCGCCGCCAATCCGGACCGCGACCTGCTCAAGCCCTGCGTCTACGTCGGCTGCACCGGGCTCACGCCCGAAGAACGCTTGGCGAAGCACAAGGCGGGCATCCGCGCCAATTCCTATGTCCGGCGCTACGGCACCCGCCTGCTGCCCGGGCTGTACGCCTACGCCAATCCGATGCCCTACCACGCGGCGCGCGACATGGAGGTGGAACTGGCGATCGCGCTGCGCGAGCAGGGCTACGCGGTGTGGCAGGGCTAGGGACCGATGAGGCCGAATTCCTCGAAGCGCAGGTACAGCTCGCGGCAGATCCAGGCGTCCGTGGCGGCGTAGGCGATCTGCTGCGGCGTCAGCCGCGGCGCCGACCAGTTGGTGGTCTTGGCGCCCTTGGTGATGCGGGCGCCGAGGAAAATCCCCGCCAGGTTGCGCACCCCGGTCTGCTTCAGGCCGTGGCCCCTGGCCACCAGCTCCAGGTCGGTGACCGACTGCGGCTCGAACGGGAACTGGTTCCTGAGCAGGCGCAGGTCGTCGGCGAGCGCCACCCCCGACACCGTGATGCGGGGTTCGGCCAGCATGCGCGCCAGCACCGCCGAGCAGTCCAGGCGCAGCAGCGGAAACAGGTACACCCTGTGCGCGGTGGCCACCTGCGCCAGCGCCGGGGGGTAGCTCTCCCCGGGACGGAACGCGGGCCGCGTCTCGGTATCGAAGCCGATCAGCGCTTGGTGCTGGATCTCCCTGGCCGCGCGCTCCAGTTCTCGCGCATCCTCCACCAGCCGCACCTCGCCTTCCCAGCGGCGGATGGGCAGGTTCGCCATCTCCTCCTTCGAGATGCTGCGGGGCAGGTGGGCGGGCAGCGGCATGCGAGCGCATGGTAAGGCAGTAAGCTAGCACCATGCTCAGGCTCGCGCTCGACACCAACGTCTGGCTGGATTGGCTCGTGTTCGAGGATCCGTCGGCGCAGCCGCTCGCCGCCGCCGTGAAGACGGGCCGCGCCGCGATCCACATCGACCCCGCCTGCGAGGCGGAGTTCGTGCGCGTGCTCGCCTACGAGCGCGGCAAGCGCACGCTGGATGCCGCGGCGCAGGCTGCCTGCCATGCGCATATGTGCACGATCGTGCACATCCTGGACCCCTCCGCGGCGCACCCGGCGATGCGGCTGCCCGACTGCCGCGACCCGGAGGACCAGAAGTTCCTGGAACTCGCGCGCGCCTGCGGCGCCGATTTTCTCGTCAGCCGCGACCGCGCGCTGCTGGAGACCGGGCACCGCAAGGGCCGGCCGCTGCCCTTTGCCATCGTGACGCCGGCGGCGCTGGCGCGCCGGATGCAGGCCACCGCGTGAAGTGGCGCATGCACGAGAATTCGCTGTTCGCGGTGCTGCTGCGCTCGCCCTGGTGGGTCAGCCTGCTGCTCACGCTGGCGATCTTCGCCGTGCTGCGGCTGGTGATCCCGTGGGGCTACGCCGCCTTCGGCTCGCTGCCCATCTTCATCATCAGCCTGGTGGCCGCCTGGCGCCAGCTGCGCGCCCCCAGCGCCGGGAAGATTGCCGCTGCACTGGAGGTGCTGCGAAGCATGCACTGGGAGGAGTTCTCGAACTTGCTGGAGGAAGGTTTCCGGCGCGACGGCTACGCCGTGGAGCGCCTGGGCGCCGCTCAGGCCGACTTCGAGCTGACCAAGGCCGGGCGCAAGTTGCTGGTCGCCTGCAAGCGCTGGAAGGCGGCGCGCACCGGCGTCGAGCCGCTGCGCGAGCTGCAGGCGGCCGGCGAGGCCCGCGAGGCGGGAGAATGCCTGTACGTGCTCGCGGGCGATCTCTCCGAGCAGGCGCGCGGCTTCGCGGCGCAGAACCGGATCCGTCTGGTGGAGGGCGCGGAACTGGCGCGCCTGGCGCGCAGGGGCTAGTACAGGGCCGAGGACAGCTTGCGCCGGTATTCCGACACCAACTCCGGCTGCGTCGCGGCGAGCGTGAACAGCGCCAGCATCTGCTTGCGCGCCTCGCCGTCCTTCCAGTCCCTGGCGCGGCGCACGATCTCCAGCAGCTCGTCCATGGCCTCGCGGTAGCGGTTCTTCGCGCCGTAGAGCGCGGCGAGCGCGGCGCGCGCCTCGTGGTCGGCCGGGTTGGCCGCGAGCCGTGCCTTCAGTTCCGCCTCGCCCGGGCCGTCCCTGCCGGCCCTCGCATACGCGATGCCCTGCCTGAGCGCCTCGAGCCGCGCATCGGTATCCAGGTTGGGCTGCACCTTCGCCAGTTGCGCCTCAGCCTGGTCCAACCGGCCGGCGGCGAAGTGCGCCTCGGCTGCGGCGAGCGCGAGCTCGGCGGCCGAGGGCAGGAGCTTGTCGAAGAAGGCGCGCACCTGGCCCTCGGGCTGCGCGCCCAGGAATTGCGCCACCGGCTCACCGTTCCTGAACGCGATGACGTTGGGGATGGAGCGGACGGCGAAGGCTTGCGACAGGTCCTGGTTGCCGTCGGAGTTGATCTTCACAAGTTTTACCCGCCCGGCGTATTCCAGGGCGACCTTCTCCAACACCGGGGTGAGGGCGCGGCAGGGGCCGCACCAGGGCGCCCAGAAGTCCACCACCACGGGCAGGGTTTTCGAGGCCTCGAGGACCTCGGCTTCGAAAGTGGTGGTCGTGACCTCCATATTTTTGATCTAGTGGCGCAAACCGCGGATTTCAAGCATGTTCCGGGGCATGAACCCGCAGCTCGCGCCTTCGCCCCGCCGCGACTTCGCCGGCCTGGCTGCGTTCCTCCTCCTCGTCGCCCTGGTCTCGGCCGCCGGCGGCTGGGCCACCTCGAGCAGCGTCGGCACCTGGTATGCCGGGCTGGCGAAACCCTCGTTCAACCCGCCCGACTGGCTGTTCGGCCCGGTGTGGAGCGCGCTCTACGCCATGATCGCGGTCGCCGGCTGGCGGCTGTGGCGCCGCGGCGGGCCGGCCTCGCGCCTCGCGCTCGCGGCCTGGTACCTGCAGCTGTTGCTGAACCTGGTGTGGTCGTTCCTGTTCTTCGGCGGCCGCATGATCGGCGCCGCGCTGGTGGAAATCGTGGTGCTGCTGGCGGCGATCGCGGCCACCATCGTGCTGGCGTGGCGGGTGGAGCGCGCGGCGGCCTGGCTGCTCGCTCCCTACCTGGCGTGGGTGGCGTTCGCCGCGGTGCTGAATGCGGCGCTGTGGCGCCTGAACGGCTGAGGAAGCGCGTGGCGGAGCGGCTGCGCGCCGCGGCGAAGCGCTAAGGCTAGAATAGGCGCCAGCCGACCATCCGGCGATCGACGGGCGCCCCGTGACCAGCGAGAAAGCCTACCGCGACCAGGCCCTCAGGCTCTTCCCCTGGATCTGCGGCCGCTGCGCGCGTGAATTCTCGGGCGTGCGTCTGCGCGAGCTCACCGTGCACCACAAGGACGGCGACCACGGCAACAATCCGCCCGACGGTTCGAACTGGGAGCTGCTGTGCCTCTACTGTCACGAGAACGAGCATGCGCGCATGGCCGACGCGCGGGCGGGCGGGGACGGGAAGGGACCCGGGACAGCGCCGGCGAGCTCCAGACCGCTGGCGGGCCTGGCCGAGCTGCTCAAGCAAAAGCCCAAACCGTAGTCTGTCCCCGTACCTAGGCCAATATAAAGGGCGTTGGTCAACGCTGCGCAAACCACCGCCTGGAACATGGCATGCAGCTGGAGGGCTACGAGCTAATCACGCACGCGGCCAAGGTGAAGAATCGCGGCTCGCGATGACCGGGTCCGGGGGTGGTCTACAATGTTTTCCTCCTTCCAGCGCGGATCGTATCGGTGTACTTCGACCGCAGGCAGAGAGGCAAGCCATAAAGATGCACCACGACGAGAAGGTGGATGCGCTGTACCTGTCCCTGGACGACTCCGAAGTGGTCGATTTCGAGGAGGTGAGGCCGGGAATCGTGCTTGACTTCAACGCCGACAAGCAGGTCGTGGGAATCGAGCTCCTCGAGCTCAAGCGTCGCGTCCCTCAGGCGGACCTGAAGCAGTTGAAGTTCGAAGTTGCCTGAGGGCACCCTTGCCGATAGCGGTCAGCGCCGCCGGCGCCCGCTTCTCCCCCTGCCGCACTTGGCGCACGCTGCTGTGGCGCCGTTGGTCGGATGCGCCCGCCGCCAACTTCGTGATGCTGAACCCCAGTAGCGCGGACGAGCTGAAGCTCGATCCCACCTGTTCCCGCGCCCGCAACTACGCCGAGTCCTGGGGCTACGGCGCGCTCATCGTCACCAACGTATTCGCCTTCCGCGCCACCGCTCCGAAGAAATTGAAGGCAGCGGGTGACCCCATCGGACCCG
>Ga0194120_10002954_pt1 | contig 28481 bp, 40 predicted proteins | sample TA2MahCa65mmetaG_FD_148642 | JGI IMG/M metagenome (GOLD analysis project Ga0194120, IMG submission 148642) | Freshwater microbial communities from Lake Tanganyika, Tanzania - TA2015019 Mahale Deep Cast 65m | ecosystem: Environmental > Aquatic > Freshwater > Lake | place: Tanzania: Lake... | reverse complement strand
CGACGATCAGGCTGCTGGTGTAACTGGCGAGGAAGACGAGGTCATTTTCCTGATCGTAGCCGACCGGCGACCAATACTGGTTCACCTGATTCGGCCCGGCAAACTGGGCGATCAAGTCGCCCGGGTTGTCGCGCAGCGGTCCGCCATCGGCATTGCGCAACTCGCGACCGCCGGCGTCGCGGCGACGCCCTGGCTCACGAATAATCTCGGCACTGATCTCGAAGTTGAGGTCGGCGCCGCCATCGTTGGCGATGTTGATGACGTGCTCGGCGATTTCGCCGGTGTTAAGCGCGTCTTCAATCGCCTGTGGATCGACGCTGATCTGCGGCGCCGCGAGGCAGCGGCCAGTCAGCGGGGCGCGGAAGACGCCATCTTCGGCGTTGACCGCATTGCACTCGATCCAGCCTTCGTCAGCGTAATCGCCGCCTTCTTCGGGCCGGAAGGTAATTGAGAATTCCACCTCCTCCCCTGAACCGATGGCAAACTCGCCCTGGAATTCGGGGAGAATGAAGGCGCCGTTGTCGTTACCCCAGCCGGTGATGACGAGGTCTTCGACGCCGTTGTTCATCAGCGTCGCATCAATTGTCCGCTCGCGGCCGAGGAAGACGTCGCCGAAGTGGAATTCGGCCGGGTCGAGGCTAATGCCCGCGCCCTCTTCGAACTCGATCCAGCGCTGCCGGAAGCCCATCGCATACTCGTTAGCCGGGACTCCGACGTTCTGGGCAAAAATGCCCGAAAGCCCGATATTGCGGGCTTGGTTCTGGATGCCGACGCTCAGGTTGTAACCGTTGGCTACGGCGACGTTGGTCTGGTGCTGGAAGAGGATGTTGCCGCGGCGGTCAATGATTGCCTGGAAGGTGTAGCGCCGGTTGTTGTCGGCGATATGGGGGTAGTTGATCCAGGAGAAGATCGCTATGCCGTTGTCGGCATTAGTGTACCACCATGACTGGCTGTTCCCGGCCGGCGGATAGAGGTCGGTGAAGAATGCCGCCATAATGCCGGTCGGGTCGTTGGCGTTGGGGAACGCCGCGTTCGGGGTGTAGTCTGCGCCTCCGTCGGAGACCGAAATCCACCCGTTGGAGCAGTAGTAGATCGACCCGTAGTTCTGCCCGTAGAAGGGGAACTGCCACCCGAGTTGAAGTGCACCGCTGTTCTGGTCATCACCGTTGATGCCGAGTTGATTGCCGCGCATATCACCTTGGGTGATGTCGATCCAGGCGTAGCGAACGCCAGCCTCCTCAATGTCCCGGTAGGAGTAGCCCCCTTGATCCGGTCCGCCCCGCCGGTCCCGGCCGGGCAGTTGATATTCATTGGATACCGGTCCTTGGGCCATCTTATTCAGATAGGCCGCCGCCGCTTCCGGCGTGCTAATGACCGGCGCACCCTCGGGGACGATCGCCGACTGCCATCGGTTGCCGTCCTCAGGGTTGGGTAGTCCGGCTGACGGCGCGGCCGTCGCCTGCATCATTGGCACGAAGAGTGCCATCGCCATCAAGACGATGCAGAGAACCGGATTGAAGACCTTGCGATTTCCCTCCATTCCAACCTCCGGGAAAATGTTACGCGAATACGATGAACATTGGTAACAATGGCGTCCCCGAACGCGGGTTACGCCGTTTCGACCGCCGCAGGATACTGCACAACCGCAGATTGTGCCGCATACCGGGCGCGCCTGAGCGAACTATGTGCATACCGGGGAAGTGCCAAGTGAGCGGTGCCGATGCAGCGCGAAGAACGAGGAAGCGAATAGGTAGGTAGAGACTCGGTTGACTTTGCATCGCTTCCGCAGGGATTCCCTGCGCTCTTAACCAATGCAATCATCCTGCCAATTTACCAACCCTTACAAACTCTCGTAATAATCTACAATTAGCATCCCTGCCTAAAATGTAACCCTGTCAAAAAGTTATCGGACGTCTGCAGTCGGTGGCTAAGTATCCCGCCTTTGCGAGACTGCAGCAGGCAGTCGAAGCAATCTCTGTAATCACGAGACTGCAGCAGGCAGAAGAAATATATCGGCATTTACGAGTCTGTCTCAGTTAAGGGAAGCAACAGGATCACCTCGCTTCACTTGCCATTGCTTTAGTGTCAAAGAAATGATCAGGGTTACGAGAGCGACTCTGTCTGGTCTCCTAACCTGCCGAACAAAATCCCGGCTTGACAAGTTCACGGCTTACAGCCTAATTTATCGTTAACCTTCTGCTATAACTTCCAAACACGACATCTAACCCGAGAGCACGCCCCGTGCCTACTGGACTTACCCTATCACCAAGACATTTGATCCCCGGCATACTGCTTTCACTGGCATTTAACGCTTGCCGGACCGGGCCTCAGCCTAATCCGTCCGGCACCTTCGAAGCGGTATCGGTTGCGGTCTCGACGACCCTTGCCGGAAGGCTGCTTGAGGTCCGCCCTCGAGAGGGTGACATCGTCCAGATTGGCGATACATTGGCAGTGCTGGACATCGAACTGCTTCGCCTCGAGCGCGATCAAGCCGCCGCTGGATATGCTGCAATCGAGGCTCAAGTGAGGGTCATTCGGGAAGGGCTGGCACGAGCCGAACGCGCCCTGACGTTCATCGAAGACGAACTGGCTCGAGCGACTGCTTTACTCGAAAGTGGTTCCGTCCGGCAGCAGCAGACCCTTGAACTGACCGCCCGTCGCGACGGAGCGCGCCACGAGGTCGATCAAGTGCGGCGCCAGATCGAAGTGCTTCATGCCGAACGCGCCCGCCTCGATGCAACCCTGAAAGTGCTCGACCGGCGCATCCGGGACGGCGTCGTGCTTTCACCGACTGAGGGACAGGTCGTTGTCCGCAGCGCCGAGCCGGGCGAAGTCGTCGCCCCCGGCCGGACTATCCTGACTCTCGCCGATCTTCAGACTATGGAACTGCGCATCTTCCTGGACGCGAACGACCTGCCCAAGGTGAAGGTCGGCAATGCCATTAGCATACTCCCCGATGAGCATCCCGGCGACACGCTAAGAGGCCAGATCGAGTGGATTAGCCCGGAAGCCGAATTCTCGCCCAAGAACGCCCAGACCCGCGACGCCCGTGCGCAACTTGTCTTTGCCGTAAAGATTCGCGTTCCCAACAGTGACGGCCGTATCCGTATCGGTATGCCGGCGGAGGCGATGATCGGATATAAGCAATAGCCATAATCTTGGAATCCTGGAACCTGACCAGTGGGCATTGTCACCCATATGGCATACAAGTCAATCGATGAACGTTGTCCTTGAACTTGCCGGTGTTGGGCGTCGTTATGGGGAGCACGTCGCATTGGACGACGTTTCGCTCCAACTTTGTGCCGGCGAGATCCTTGGCCTGATCGGACCGGATGGCGCTGGCAAGACAACGCTCCTCCGCATTTCCCTCGGCTTGCTTCACGCCGACAACGGCAGGATCCGACTGCTCGACTATCCGCTGCCGGAGAATGTCCGCCGGATCAAGGCTCGCACCGGGTATATGCCGCAGCGATTCAGTCTCTATCCCGACCTCACAGTTCTCGAAAACCTACGTTTCTTCGCTGCCCTCTATCAGGTGCCCAAAAGTGAACGCGCAAACCGCGAAACCGAACTTCTCGCCTTCAGCCGCCTGGCACCATTTACAGAGCGGCTTGCCGGGCGCCTTTCCGGGGGGATGAAACAGAAACTGGCTCTCGCCTGCAACCTGATCCACCGTCCCGAAGTCCTCTTCCTCGACGAGCCGACAACCGGAGTCGATCCGGTCAGCCGCCGCGAATTCTGGGATGTCCTGCGCGGCCTGGCTCGCGACGGAATATCCATTATGGTCAGCACCCCTTATATGGACGAAGCGGAACTTTGCGACCGCGTAGCGCTAATGCGCGACGGTCGCATTATGATGCTGGGGCCTGTTCCGTCCCTTACCCGTGCTTCCGGATTAAATATCCTGGAGGTTGCCACCGATGAACCTCTTCAGATTCAGCAGGCACTCCTGACGAACGGCATTCCCGCCGGATCCATTCAACGTTTCGGCGAAGTTCTGCACCTTCGACTCGACCGTCCGCTGGATGAGGCTCTAATCACCGGCGCGCTGCAGCCCTACCCCTGCATCTTGCGTTCGGTCGATCCATCGCTGGAAGACATCTTCATCTACTGGGATGATATCAAAAGCCCTTCGGTTGCGACTGAACGGCAACAGGACTATGCATAAGACTTCCTCAAGCGACTCCCCGGCCCTCATGGCAGAAGCCCTTACCCGGAAGTTTGGCCGGTTTACAGCGGTCGATGCCATCGATCTCGAAGTTCGACGCGGTGAGATATTCGCATTCCTTGGTCCAAACGGTGCCGGCAAGACGACTGCAATCAGGATGTTTTGTGGTCTGCTTCCACCTACATCCGGCGAAGCCTGGGTGGACGGGTTAAACATCGCTACCGACCGGGAACAGATCAAGTCGCAGATCGGGTATATGAGCCAGAAGTTCAGCCTCTACGATGACCTCTCGGTGGTCGAGAACCTCACGTTCTGTGGAGGTGTCTATGGCCTATCCCGGAGCGAGACGGCAGCAGCGGCGGGTCCCCTTCTGAAGCGATTGGGCCTCTTCGGTCGGGAAAGCCTCATCACTCGTGAACTTCCGCCCGGCTTCAAACAGCGGCTGGCTTTGGGTTGCACCATTCTCCACCGACCGCGCATCCTTTTCCTCGACGAGCCGACCGCCGGCGTCGATCCCTCCGCACGCCGCGAGTTCTGGGATGTGATCTACGAACTGGCTGCCGGGGGGACGACGGTCTTTGTAACGACTCACTATATGGACGAAGCGACCCGATGCAATCGGGTCGCTATTATGAAGGACGGCCGTCTGATCGCTCTTGGAACTCCCGGCGAGTTGCGAGAGCGTTACGATGCGCCAACTTTACAGGAAGCCTTTCATCGCGCGGTGGCCGAATGACTCCGGTGAGACTGCACATTACCTGCCTCAAGTTGGTATGACCCGCGTCGCAGCTATAGCCGGCAAGGAATTTCTTCATATCCTGCGCGATCCCCGCAGCCTCGCCATTGCTATTCTGATGCCGCTTGCGATGGTCGTGCTCTACGGCTACGCCATCGACATGGAACTGAAGCGTGTCCGGGTCGGGGTGCTCGACTACGACCGCACTCCCGCCTCACGACGATTGGTGCGCGAGATGACCTCCGGTGAAGCGATCGTCATGGCTCAAGTCCTCCTAAACCGATCGGAAATCGAGTCCGGTTTCCGTAAGGATCGGTTTCGTGCCGCGCTTATAATCCCCTCCGGTTATGCCCGGGACCTTGAGCGCGGCCCGGCGGCGAGGGTGCAATTGATCGTCGATGGTGCCGACGCGACGACCGCCGCCACTGTTGAAAACTATCTGAACGCGGTAATCGCCCGGATCAACCGATCATCTTTTTCGACATTCTCATCATCGTTGTCAACGATTGCCACGCTTCCGATCGCTGCCGAGCCCCGCATCTGGTTCAATCCGGCTCTTGCCAGCGCGGTCTTCGTTGTTCCCGGGCTGGTAGCGCTCGTTCTGACCATGATTTGCGCACTTCTGACGTCGATTGCCATCGCCCGTGAACGCGAGACCGGCACCCTTGAGCAGATGCTAACGACACCGGTTCAAGCCGGCGAGATCATTATCGGCAAGGTGCTTCCCTATCTGACGATCGGTGCTCTTGACGCTGTCATCATTCTGTTGGCCGGCCGGTTCATCTTTGGTGTGCCAATGGCGGGTTCCTGGCTGGCGCTCACCGGTTACTGCTTCATCTATCTTCTGGTGGCACTCGGGCTGGGACTACTCGTTTCGACCCTTGCTCGCACCCAGCAGATCGCAATGATGATGGCGCTGATGATGACCCTCCTGCCAACGCTCCTTCTTTCCGGCTTCATATTCCCGGTGGCCAGCATGCCGGCAATCCTGCAGATGGTGAGCAGGATAATCCCGGCCACCTACTTCCTAAAGGTAATTCGGGGAGTCATGCTGAAGGGCGTCAACTGGTATCCACTCGAGGGGGCGATCTTGTCGCTGATGGCGCTCGCGATTCTGGGTATAGCCATAGCGCGCTTCAAGAGGGACCTCGAGTGAATGCGCTTCGCCCGGTGCTATTCCTGATCGAAAAGGAGTTTCGGCAGGTCTTTCGCGACCCGATCATGCTCCGGATGCTCTTCGTCCTGCCGGTGATGCAACTCTTCCTCTTCGGATATGCGGTAACGACCGACATCAAGAATGTCCGCCTGGCGTTGCTCGATCGCGACCGGACACCAGCCAGCCGGCATCTGGCCGAGGCATTCTATGCCGGAGAATATTTCAAAGAGAGCCTGGTTGCGTCGTCTGAGGATGAGATCGATGAAGCGCTCGTTCGAGGTCGTGCCGACATCGCTCTTACCATTCCCAAGGGTTATGGTCGGGCGTTGGAGACAGGACAGCCCGCAACGATTGGACTGTTGGTCGATGGCGTCAATTCAAGCCTGGCGGGGAGGGCGCGGAGTTATGCAGAGGGAGTCATCCGCAAGGAAGCGTTCGAACGGGTTGCTCTACTGGCGAGCCGTTATCCCGACCTGATGGGTGATGTCCGAAGGATTGAAGCGGTTACGCGGGTCTATTACAATCCCCAACTCGAGAGCCGGTTCTATATGATTCCGGCCATCCTGGTGATGATCATCACCATTGTTTCCGGGATGATGACCGGAATGGCCGTGGTGCGCGAACGCGAGATCGGGACGTTGGAATTCTTGCGTGTTTCACCGCTCAAGTCGTGGCAGATCGTCATCGGCAAGACGATTCCCTTTGTCGTGCTGGCGTTCGTAGAACTCTCGCTGGCGGCCGTCGTAGCCATCCTCTGGTTCAAACTGCGCTTTGCCGGATCGGTGCTGAATCTGGCATTGGCATCGGCGGTTTACCTGTTGGTGACGCTCGGCTCGGGACTGCTCGTTTCAACAGCTGCTCGAACGCAACAGCAGGCGATGCTTACGATCTGGTTCTTTCTTGTCTTCGGCATCCTGATGAGCGGGTTCTTCTTCCCGGTCGAGAACATGCCGGAAAACATAAGGCTGCTCACCTATCTCAATCCACTGCGCTATTTCATGGCTATCGTGCGGGGGATATTCCTGAAAGGGACGTCGCTGGTGGAGATGCTGCCCGACCTGGTGCCGCTCTCGGCGATTGGGCTGGCGGTCTTTACTCTGGCGGTGGTAAGGTTTGGACGGAAGGAATGACGAAAGGTATTTGGAACGCCGAAGATGGAAAGTGTGCTGCGTTGACAGCGTGGTTTGACTGAATGCATAGATTATTAATGGGCGCAGATAATTGTGGTATTCCCCAGTAGGGCAGGCATTCTTGCCTGCCCTTTGGACGGACAAGAATGTCTGTCCTATTGATGCTACTATTTGATGCACCCATTTTTAATAGTCATAGTTCATTCTACGCCTTCACTTTTTCTTCGCTTCGTAAATCAAAATGCCGGCTGCCATCGCGAGGTTAAGGGACTCAGATTGCCCTGCGCCCTTGAGGGTAACCAGATGCCCGGCGATCAAAGTCTCCTCTGCGGAAAGCCCCCGGCTCTCACCGCCGATCAGAAGGATCATCCGGTGCGCCGACGGCAAATGCTCGTCGCCTCCGTGAGCCACCGCTGCGACGATAGTCGCTCCGCGATCTCGAAAGGTCTTTAGCCTCAGCAGTAGGTCGTCGAACCGCCCCACCGGCAGTCTCAGCGTCGCGCCCATTGCTCCGCGAAGCGACTTGGCAGCAAAGGGATCAGCCGAGCCGGATCCCACCCAGACCTCATCGACACCGAAATAATCCGCCGTCCGGATCACCCCCCCCAGATTCCCCGGATCCTGAACTTGCACCAGCGCCACTATGAGGCTGAAATCGTCTCCCGGTCGAAGCAGCGTCCGCACCGGTTCGGCACCCACAATCGCAATTCCGGGGGGAGTCTCAAGGTCCGACACCTGGCGCATCACCCGCGACGTAACGGCTCTCATTCGGCAATGCGCAAATCGCACCCGGTCGAGCAGGACACGGTTCGATTCGGCATATTCTCCGGTGAACCAGCCAGCTTCGAGGGGCAGGCCTTGTTCAAGCGCTTCCAGAACTAATTTCGTTCCTTCGAGCAGCAACCCGCCATGACCTGAGCGGCGCTCCTCCCGTCGTGCCCACTTGAGCAGCCGACGTTCCGACGGCGCCAACCGGTCGATGTGATACTCCGCGCCGAATCCGGGTGCCGCGGGCTCCATCTCTTATGCCTTCATAGGGATATTCAACCCATTCTGAATAGCGGACGCTTCGGCTTCAGGGTAACCCGCGTCGAGATGCCGTAGGACACCGGTCGCCGGGTCGTTCCAGAGCACTCGCCTAAGACGTTGGGCGGCTTCATAGGTGCCATCCGCGACGATCACCATACCGGCATGGAGCGAATACCCAATCCCAACACCGCCACCGTGGTGATACGAAACCCACCCCGCTCCCGAAACGGCATTCGTCAGCGCGTTCAAGACCGGCCAGTCGGCTATAGCATCCGAGCCGTCGCGCATACCCTCAGTTTCCCTAAAAGGCGAAGCCACCGAACCGGCATCGAGGTGATCGCGTCCGATAACAATAGGCGCTTTCACCTCACCGCTTGCGACCATCTCGTTGAAAGCCAGCCCAAGCCGGTGCCGCTCGCCCAATCCGAGCCAACATATACGCGCCGGCAGACCTTGAAATGCGACCCGCTCGCCAGCCAGGCTAATCCACCGCGCGAGCGCCTCATCCTCCGGGAACATTTCGAGCACCTTCCGATCGGTGGCGTAGATGTCTTCCGGTAGTCCGGAAAGTGCAGCCCAGCGGAATGGTCCCTTGCCCCGGCAGAAGAGAGGCCTGATGAAAGCTGGAACGAAGCCCGGAAAATCGAAGGCTCGTCTCGCCCCGCCCTTTTCGGCCTGCTTGCGCAGATTGTTGCCATAATCGAATGTTACTGCTCCGCGATCCATAAGTTCGACCATAGCCGTAACCTGCCGCGCCATCGTCGCGTAGGATTCGCGAGCATAGCGTTCGGGATAGGCTCGCCGCAAATCAAGCGCTTCTCTATAAGAGTAACCGCTGGGGACATATCCGTTCAGTTCGTCATGCGCCGACGTCTGGTCGGTAAGGGCGTCGGGAGTGATGCCGCGTTTCACGAGTGCCTCGACCAGCTCGCAGGCATTGGCCAAAACCCCAATGGAGGTTGCCCTGCCTCTGGCTTTGGCTTCAAGCGCCAAGGTGATGCTCTCTTCAATGTTCACCGTCCACCTGTCAAGGTACCGCGTCCGAATGCGCCGTTCGATGCGCTCGGGATCAATTTCGGCAACGAGCGCTGCACCGCCGTTCATGGTTATCGCAAGCGGCTGGGCGCCCCCCATTCCTCCCAAGCCAGCAGTTACCACGAGGCGTCCCGAAAGGCTGCCTCCGAAGTGCTTCCGAGCCATCTCCGCGATCGTCTCGTAAGTGCCTTGGAGAATTCCCTGGGTACCGATGTAAATCCACGACCCGGCGGTCATTTGTCCATACATCGTAAGGCCGAGCCGTTCGAGTTCCCGGAACTGCTCCCAGTTCGCCCAAGCCGGAACGAGATTCGAGTTGGCAATCAATACCCGCGGCGCATCGGGGTGCGTAGGCAGGATACCGACTGGTTTGCCGGACTGGACGAGCAACGTCTCGTCGTTCTCAAGGTCAAGCAGTGCCCGGGCGATCTTCTCGGCCGCTTCCCAACTACGCGCGGCTCGACCAGTTCCTCCATAGACGATCAGATCCTCGCGATTCTCGGCAACGGCCGGATCGAGGTTATTGAGCAGCATCCGCAACGCAGCTTCCTGCGTCCAGCCTTTGGCGCGCCGCGGTGTGCCCGGCTCATTACGCCAGTCCCTAAAGTTCATTCATTACATCCTCAAAAGCCGGAAAGGACACTCCGCTCCAACCGCGAAATGCCCTCTCCAGATAGGTTGCCGGTTATCCGCCGGGACGGCCGAACAGAACCGTCTTAAGGTCAGCCTTCGGACGATGCCGATTCGGGCTCTGGCGCCGGGGTTCCGGATTTAGCCTTCTTACCGCTCTTTTTACTCTCGCCCGCCGCTTTTTGGGCTTCCTTCAGCCGCGATTTGCCGGCCGACTTGCCCTTGCCGGTCGATGCAACCGGAGCGATGTCGTCGAAGCCAACCAGTTCGAGCAGGCAGACCGGCGCTGCATCGCCGGGCCGGACGCCTAACTTGATGATGCGGGTATAACCGCCTTCACGAGTCTTAAAGTGCGGTCCTAATTGGTCGAAAAGGATCTTTACCGCAGCTGGATTGCCGAGCCGAGATGCAACGATTCTTCTCGCTGCCAAATCGCCCTTACGGGCAAAAGTGATGAGCCGCTCCGCAAACCGCCGGGCAAATTTCGCCTTGCCGAGCGTTGTGACGACGCGCCGATGCAGGAAGAGCGAAGCCGACATGTTGCTTAACAGCGCCCGCCGGTGCGAGCGGGAACGTCCGAGATGGGCCTTATCGTAGAGGTGTCGCATAAGTAGTTGATTGGTTGCCGCCGGTCTCGCTACCCGGCAATCAGTTCAAAGTCGCGAGCAGAGACGCTCAAAGAGAGTAATAGATCAGTTCAGCACCTTGCGCCGGGCGTCGGGACCAAGATAACGCTCGACATCGAATCCGAAGTGGAGCCCGTGTGAGGCGAGAACTTCGTCCAGTTCGTTCAGGGATTTCTTGCCGAAGTTCTTGTATTCCAACATTTCCGCCACGGCTTTGGCCACCAGATCGGCAATGGTACGGATGCGCGCTTCCTTAAGGCAGTTGGCAGCGCGCACTGAAAGTTCGAGTTCGTCAACCGGGCGGCGCAGCAGCCTCCGAATTCGCAGAATGTCTTCGTCGGTCTCACCGCCTTCATCCTCATCAAGCGGCTTAACGTCGAAGTTGATGAAGAGTTGGATGTGGTCGCGCAGCAACTTCCCGGCGTGGGTCAGAGCGTCGTCGGGGGTGATCGAGCCGTCGGTCCAGACCTCGAGGGTCAGTTTTTCAAAATCGACGCGCTGGCCGACCCGGGTATTTTCAACGGCATATTTCACCTTCCCAACCGGGGTGTAAATCGAGTCGATCGGAATGGTCCCAATCGGTGACTCCGGATCGCGATTCTCCTCGGCGTTGACATAGCCCCGACCGCGCGAAACGGTGAATTCGAAATCGATCTCCGCACCTTCGCCAAGGTGGGCGATAACATGATCGGGATTCAGTATCTCGAATTCCTGAGACGCGGGCCGGAGGTCGCGAGCCGTGAAGGTGCGCGGACCTTTCAGGTGAAGCCGTTGCTTTTCAGGGCCGCGGGAGAGGAGCTTCAGCCGCACTTCCTTTAGCGCCAGGACGATTTCGGTTACGTCTTCCTTGACGCCGGGAACAGAGGAAAACTCGTGCTGAACTCCGTTGATGCGAACCGACGAGATGGCTGCACCCGGCAGTGACGACAGCAGCACCCGGCGCATCATATTACCGATAGTGATGCCGTAGCCGCGCTCGAGCGGCTGGATCACGAACCGGCCAAAGGTCGTCGTATAAGTCGGGTGATCGACCTCGATCGATTCCGGCATTTGAATGCCGAGTCCATTCATATGGGCGCCGATAAGGGTCATATCAACATCACCGTGAATAGAGTTCGACGACGAGTTGCTCCCGGCCACTCACCGGAATCTCCTCGCGCTTGGGAATCTGCAGGTAGGTGCCTTCCATCCGCGCTTTATCAAGCGACAGATAAGGCACCGTGCGGCCTTCGTGAATTCGCCGCATAGAATTGTGAACCTGCGAGTCGGCGTCCGATCTCATCGGGGAGCCTTCCCGCACCCGGACGACGTCGCCCGGTCGGAGACGGTAGGAAGGTATATTGACCGGCCGGCCGTTCACCTCGAAGTGGTCGTGGCTCACGAGTTGTCGGGCGGCGCGCAGCGATGGCGCCATTCCGAGTCGGTGGACGACATTGTCGAGCCGGCTCTCGAGCCGTGCCAGCATGTTCTCGCCCGTAACGCCGCGCTCGCGGGAGGCCTTTTCATAGGTATTGTGAAACTGCCGTTCGAGGAGGCCATAGACCCGGCGGATCTTCTGCTTCTCACGTAACTGAATGCCGTAATTCGACATCTTCAGACGGCGGTTCTGTCCGTGCTGTCCGGGCGGATAGCCGCGCCGCTCAAACGCGCACTTGGCGCTGAAGCAACGCTCGCCCTTCAGGAATAATTTCTCGCCTTCGCGCCGGCACATCTTGCAGACCGGCCCGGTGTAACGTGCCATAAAGACTTACTTTGGGATGTGTCGGTGAATCAAATACGACGGCGCTTCTTAGGCCGGCAGCCGTTGTGAGGCAGCGGTGTAACGTCGCGGATCGAGGTGACGACGAGCCCGGCAGCCTGAAGCGACCGGATCGCCGAGTCGCGCCCCGAACCGGGACCCTTGACCAGAACGGTCACCTTTTGCAAGCCACGCTCGATGGCGCCCTTGGCAGCGGCTGTGGCAGCCTGACCGGCGGCAAAGGGCGTGCTCTTGCGCGAGCCTTTGAATCCGGCCCGGCCGCAGGTAGCCCAGGTTACGACGTTGCCGAAGTTGTCGGTTAGCGTCACCACAGTATTGTTGAAGGTGGCCTTGATGTGCGCGATTCCGACGGCATCCACCTTCTCCCTTTTACGCGTCTTCTTCTTGTCTGGTTTCGCCAATGGTTACTCGGAGATTTCGAGAGTCTTCACTATAGAATCAGATCACGCTTTCTTGCGCGACGGTGACGCGCGCTTGCGACCGCGTCGCGTTCGCGCGTTGTTGCGGGTGTTCTGTCCCCGGACGGGCAGTCCCTTCTTATGTCGGGTGCCGCGGTAGCAGTTGATGTCGATCAGCCGCTTGATGTTCATTTGGATCTCGGTGCGGAGCGCACCTTCGACCTTGAACTCCTCGTTGATCACATCGCGAATTCGCTTCACCTGATCGTCGGAGAGGCTGTCAGCCTTGGTGTCGGGGTTGACTCCGGCCTTGGTCAGAATCAAGTTCGACGTATGACGGCCGATGCCGTAGATATAGGTGAGGGCGATTTCGATCCGCTTGTTGCGCGGGACATCGACGCCGGCTATACGGGGCATAGTTTAACCCTGCCTCTGCTTATGCTTCGGATTCTTGCAGATCACCCGCACCACACCCTGGCGCTTGACGATCTTACAATTGGCACAGAGGCGCCGGACTGAGGCTCGAACTTTCATTGGTATTGCTTATTTGTAGCGGTATATGATACGTCCCCGCCCGAGATCATAGGGCGAGAGTTCAACCGTAACCTTGTCGCCGGGTAGAATCTTGATGTAATTCATTCGCATCCGGCCCGAAATGTGTGCCAGGACGATATGGCCCTTTTCGAGTTGCACGTGAAATGTAGCGTTCGGGAGCGTCTCGACGACGGTCCCGTCGATCCGGATAGCGTCCTCTTTAGGCAAAGGCAACCCCGAGTTCGGCGAAAACTCCGGTCTGCCATGGGTCGGTGCCGTCTTCGAGCAAAGTCAGGATTTCCGGCTCGCCCGATGTAATCAGGACGGTATGCTCAAAGTGGCATGCTGGTGCGCCGTCGGCCGTGACGGCTGTCCATTCGTCTCTCAGGAAGCGGATGCGCCAGTCGCCCGCCGACACCATCGGTTCGATAGCCAGTGTCATCCCTGCAGTTAGTTTCACATCGCCGCTGCGAGTATAATAGTTCGCTACTGCCGGTTCTTCGTGCAGTTGCGATCCGATTCCATGCCCAACCAAATCGCGGATCACCTTGAAGCCATGTCCTACCACCCAATCCTCAATCGTCCTTCCGATATCGGAGAGCCGATTGCCAACCCGGGCGGCATCGATACCGCGGTAAAGCGCTTCGAGTGTAACCTCCTGCAAGGGTCGACGGCGAGCATCCCCCGGCTCGATCAGGAACGATGCGGCCATATCGGCGAACCACCCGTCCAATTCGAGCCCGGCATCGAGTCCGACCAGGCTTCCCCCCACCAGTCTCCGATGCGACGGTATGCCATGCACGACCTCTTCTTCAATGGAAATGCAGGTCGCAGTCGGGAACGGATGGCTGTTTCCGCCGCGATAGCCCTTGAAGGCCGGCCTACCGCCCCGACGCAGGATAGCCTGTTCCACCAGCCGGTCGATATCGCGGGTGATAGCGCCCGGCTGCATCCATTCCATCGCTTCTGTAAAGACTCCGGCGAGCGCTGCTCCGGCGCGCCGCATCTTTTCAATCTCCCGGGGACTTTTGACGCGAATCAAGCGAACTGCGCCTGAATCTGGGCAAAGACTTCGTCGGGCGATCCTGATCCATCGACCTTTACCAGACTGCCGCGACGGTTGTAAAACTCGATTAAAGGCTCCGTCTGGTGATGATAGACCTGCAGCCTGCGGGTTATCGTCTCCAGGCGGTCGTCGTCGCGCTGGTAGAGAACACCGCCGCAGTCACACCTAAGGTCCACCGGCATCGCCGTCGTTGCCGGGTTGTAGAGCCTCCCGCAACTCCGGCAGACCCGTCGCAGCGAGAGACGCTGGATGACCATTCTCTCCGGCACATCGATCGAGACAACTTTCATCAGCCGTCCGTCGATCAAATGCTCGAGACCCTCAGCCTGAGCCACCGTCCGCGGGAAACCGTCGAGCAAAACGCCGGAGTCGGGATGTCGGGCGAAATAATGCTTCATTACGCTGAGTATCACATCATCCGGCACCAGGCTGCCTTCGCTCATATAAGAATGCGCCAGCCGCCCAAGATCGCTGCTGGATGCAATCTCGCGGCGCAAGAGATCCCCTGTTGAGAGCCGGTCAAGCCCGAAGAGTCGCGCCAACAGTTCACCCTGAGTCCCCTTGCCAGCGCCCGGCGCACCGAGTAGGACGACGACCAGGTTTTCCCGCCCATTTCCCTCCCCTTTGTTATGGGGCGTCTGGGTCACATTCTCCGCCGGCCTTGAATCCTACCTGACTTCATAAGACCTTCGTAGTGCCGCATCAAAAGGTGCGCTTCTATCTGTTGCAATGTGTCGAGCGCTACACCCACCACGATCAGCAGCCCGGTCCCCCCATAGAATTGGGCAAAGTTGTAGGAAACATTCACATTCATCGTCACGATCGAGGGGAAGATGGCGATGATGCCGAGCGCAATGGCTCCGGGAAGCGTGATCTTGGTCAGAATGCCATCGAGGAATTCAGCGGTCCGCTTGCCAGGTTTTACCGATGGAATAAGTCCGCCCTGTTTCTTCAAATTATTGGCTACATCGACAGGGTTGAACGCCACCGCCGTGTAGAAATAGGTGAAGAAGACGATCAGGAGCATATATATGAACATATAGACGAACGATTCCCGCACGAAGGCGTGGGTTAGCCAGTCGCGGAATATGCCTTCGGGAAGAAAAGTAGCGACCGTCTGCGGCACGAACATGATGGTCTGGGCGAAAATGATCGGCATCACCCCGGCGGTGTTGACTCGCAGCGGAATGTGAGTGGACTGCCCGCCGAAGACCTTCCTGCCAACGACCCGTCGGGCATACTGGACGTTGATCTTGCGCATGCCCTGCGTCAGACCGACGACGCCGACGATCGTTGCAAACATCAACCCGAGCAAGACCGCTTCGGTGAAGACCGACCGCAGCCCCTGCTGCATCAACTGGAATTCGTCAAGGAAGGCATAGGGTATCCGGTCGATGATCCCGATAAAGATAATCAAACTGATACCGTTGCCGATGCCGCGCTCGGTGATTTGCTCGCCGAGCCACATTATGAACACCGTCCCGGTGGTGAGGGTGATCATCGTCATCAGGATGAACCCCAGCCCTGGATCGGGCACTACCGGCATACCGCTTTGGGTTACCGGAATTTGCGCCAGAAAGATGCTCGTCCCGACAGCCTGAGCCGCGGCGATGCCGACGGTCAGGTAGCGCGTCCATTGGTTGATCTTCTTGCGTCCCTCTTCGCCTTCCTGCTGAATCTTCTGCAGGGCCGGGATCACCGTTCCCATCAACTGCAGGATGATCGAGGCGCTGATGTAGGGCATAATACCGAGGGCAAAGACGGTGGCGCGACCGAAATTGCCGCCGGCGAACATGTCATAGAGGCCGAAGAGCGTATCTTGCGACTGGCGCAAGAACTCGCCCAGGGCGTGGGCGTTGATGCCCGGAACCGGCACGTGCCCGCCGAGTCTATAGACGACGAAGACGAGCAAGGTGAATAGAATCCGCCGCTTAAGTTCGGGGATCTTAAAGATGTTCTGAAATTTCTGTAACATCGACTCAGATGTTAGGATGCCGGTCGGCGTCCCGGGTCATTGACCAATCTATTTACTTTCCGCCCAATAACTGAACCTGTCAGGCCAGCCGGTTCAGGCTGCCGGCCTGGCATTTCGCGGCTTGGCCGGGCCTTTCTTTACGCGCCTGTCTTCGGCCTCGAGCGGCAGGATCGTAACGCTGCCGCCTGCGCCCTCGATGGCCGCCCTTGCAGAAGCGGTGATCCGGTGCAATGATACGGCGAGCGATCGGGGTGCCTCGGCACCGACGCTGCCCAGCACAACCACCGGCCCGCGTCCGTTGACAAGTCCGGCTTTGCGCAGCGACTCGGGAGTGATCTCGGTCCCGCCGACGCGGGCGAGGTCACCCAACTTCACTTCGCGGTATTCCGTTCGGTCCGGGACATTGAAGCCGCGCTTGGGCAGGCGTCGCTGGAGCGGCATTTGACCGCCCTCAAAGCGAGCCCGACGCTTGTAGCCGGATCGTGACTGGGCGCCTTTATTGCCCTTGGTGGCGCGGTCGCCGTGTCCCGAACCTCGTCCCCGCCCGATCCGCTTGTCGCCCTTGACGGAGCCGGGTGCCGGCTTCAAATTGCCAAGATGCAGTGCTTCCTTAGGCATTCGTCGAACTCTCCTGACTCTTTGTGCTCCGGCCGCGCTTCTTCGGCGCCGGGGCAGAATGCAATTCTTCGATCCGGACCAAATGCACCACCTGATCGAGCATTCCCCTAAGGGATGGCGTATCGGCAACTACCCGGGACTGATGGAGCCGTCGGAAGCCGAGCGCACGAATAACTCGCTTTTGATGCTCAGGACGCCCTATCGCGCTGCGTATCTGTGTGATCTTAAGTTCCTTAGACATTGACCACCTCGCGCGCCGGAAGACCGAGCAAGTCCCTTACACCAATTCCTCGTTTGCGAGCCATCGAAGCGGCATCGTAGAGGTGCTCGAGGCCGTCGAAGGTGGCGCGCAGGACATTGACGGCGTTGGAGGAGCCGAGCGACTTGCAGAGGACATCTCGCACTCCGAGGCATTCGAGCACTGCGCGAGCGGCTCCGCCGGCGATAATGCCGGTTCCCGGCGAGGCGGGCTTCAACTGCACCATGCCGGCTCCGAACCGGCCCAGGACTCCGTGCGGCAGGGTCGTTCCGGTGAGGGGATAGCGCTTCATCGCGCGCTTGGCAACTTCGGTTCCCTTGGCGATGGCATCGACGACTTCGCGAGCTTTGCCGAGCCCAAACCCGACCCGGCCCTGACCGTCGCCGACGACTACCAGCGCGTTGAAACTGAAGTTGCGACCTCCTTTGACAACCTTCGCCACCCGATTGATGCTGATCACCTTCTCGACAAAGGCGCTGTCTGCCGTATTTGCGTGTTCCAAGACTATGGTCTCACAAGTGGATACTATCGAACGATCCCCGCTACTCGAGCATAATTGCGGGGTAAGCGGAGGCGATTTCTAAAATTGCAGCCCGCCTTCGCGGGCGCCATCGGCAAGGGCTTTTACCCGGCCGTGATACTTCCGACCGTTGCGGTCGAAGGCAACCTTTTCGATACCCTTCGCCCTGGCGAGTTCGGCGAGCTTCATACCAACAATCTTGCTGACGGTAATCCGGCCCCTGGCAGTTCCGATCGCCTCTTTTAGTGCCGGACTGAGCGACGAACACCCGGTGATGGTCGTTCCAGCGTTGTCGTCGATCAATTGGGCGTAGATGTGCTCATTGCTGCGGAAGACGACCAGCCGGGGCCGGTCGGCACTTCCGGAGACGGTTTTACGGATGTGCATCCGGCGCCTTGCAAGTTGCTCGCGCAGGCGCTTCAGTCGGGCGCTCAGATCGGTCATAATGGTCCCTGGATTAACGCCGGATCGTATGCGGTTTATGCCGCGCGATCCGGTCTTATGCCGGATTACTTGCCGGCTGACTTGCCGGCCTTCTTCCGGATGATTTCACCTGCATACTTGATGCCCTTGCCCTTGTAAGGCTCGGGCGGGCGAACGGCGCGAATCTTGGCCGCGACCTCGCCGACCAGTTCCTTGTCGATGCCGCTTACGGCGATGGTGTTGCCGGCGCCGACGCTGATGGCGATTCCGGGCGGGGGAAAGAGCAACACCCGGTGCGAAAAACCGACTGCGAGTTGGAGCGCCTGACCGCGCTGTTCAGCACGGTAGCCGACACCGACAACTTCGAGATCCTTTTTGAAGCCTTCGCTGACGCCCTTAACCATGTTGGCTATGAGCGATCTGGTCAGGCCATGTAGCGCGCGCTGGCTGCGGCTCTCATCGCTGCGCTGCACTGAAGCAATACTCCCTTTGAGGGTCAGTTCGATGCCCTCGGGAAGATCCCGCGAGAGCGTTCCCAACTTGCCCTTGACGGTGACGGCTCGACCATCAATGGTGAGCGAGACACCGGCGGGAAGGGAGATCGGTTGACGTCCGATACGTGACATAAGTTAATGAAAAATCCTGAGTTCTGAATTCGTCCGTTTACCACACAATGCAGAGCGGTTCGCCGCCGACGCCTTCGCTGCGGGCCTGGCGATCGCTTAGCACTCCGCGCGGCGTGGTCAAGATCATAGTGCCGAGTCCGTTCAACACCCGGGGTATCTCCTTGACGCCATAATAGACCCGCCGCCCGGGGCGTGAAACGCGCTCGAGGCCATCGATGGCGCACTTGCCCTCAGGTGAATACTTGAGGTAGATGCGCAGGATGCCCTGCTTGCCGTCGCGGATGCGGACGATCTTGTTGATGTATCGTTCTCGCAAGAGCGCGCGAGCGAGTTCGCGCTTCAGCGTCGATTCAGGGATATCGACCATCGCGTGCCGCGCCATAGTGGCATTGCGGATGCGAGTCAGGAAGTCGGCGATAGGATCGGTCATCGTCATAGTTGCTTCCTTCCTACCATGAGGCCTTGGTGACGCCGGGTATCATCCCCGAGAGCGCCAGTTCGCGGAAGCAAATGCGGCAGAGGCCGAACTTGCGCATATATGCGCGCGGACGACCGCAACGCCGGCAGCGATTGTAGTAGCGCACGGCGAACTTGGGGGTCCGCCGCTGCTTGGCGATCATTGATTTCTTGGCCATTCGATTGCGAAAATAATCCGATACTCTGTTGCAAGGTCGGGCGCGGGAGACAGACAATGACATCAGCCAGCAGCCTTCGCCACCGCCCTGACTTTCCCTTATGCTGCTTCTCCCCGGCGACGGAATGGGAAGCCGAAGCCCTTCAGCAACTCCAGCGCTTCCTCATCCGTCCGGGCGGTGGTCGATATGGTGATGTCCATCCCGTGGATCTTCACCACCTTGTCGTAGTCGATCTCGTGGAAGATGATCTGCTCTTTCAAGCCGAAGGTATAGTTTCCGCGCCCGTCGAACGACCGGTCCGAAAGGCCGCGAAAGTCACGGATACGGGGGATCGCAGTCGAGATGAGCCGGTCGAGAAATTCGAACATCCGGTCACCTCGGAGCGTTACCCGACAGCCGACGACCATCCCTTCGCGCAGTTTGAAGTTTGAGATCGACTTGCGCGCCCGGGTTAATACCGGCTTCTGTCCGGCGATCAAGCGTAGTTCTTCCTGCAGCGACTCGGAGTATCTCTGGTCGGCATGCAACTGTCCCACTCCGACGTTAAGGACGATCTTCTCCAGACGCGGCGCCAGCATGGGATTGGCGAACTGGAAGCGCTTGATGAGGTCGGGCGCGACCTGCTTCCTGTAGAGCGTCTTCAGGCGCGGGATGTAGCCCTTAGGGGCTGCGGCGACCTTACCGGCCTGTGCGGCGGCACGGCCGCTGTCGCCTTTGGTCGCAGTCTCCTTACCCTTGCTCTTTGCTTTGGACTCCCCGCCTTCGGCCTTGGGAGCCTTCGGTTTCTGTTCTTTGTCTGCCATTGTTGATTAGCATAGAAGCCGATCCACCTCGAGTGGATCGTGCCCAATTACCCTGCCAGAGTCTCGCCCGATTTCTTGGAGAACCGGACCCGGACGGTCCGGCCTTCGACGGTCAGTTCCTTGTAGCCGATGCGGGTTGGCTGGTTTGTCTTAGGATCGATCACCATCACCTTTGAAGCGTGAATGGGATGTTCGCGTTCTATGATGCCGCCTTGCGGCGCCTTGGGATTCGGCTTGGAGTGCCGTTTCATAAAGGCGACGCCTTCGACCACGACCTTATTACGCTCGGGAAAGACCTTTAGGACCTTCCCACGCTTGCCGGCGTCGTTGCCGGAGAGGACCAGCACCGTATCGCCCTTGCGAACGTGTAGCCGGTTGCCCTTGATCTTCTCAATGCGTTTGAAAACAGGCATTAGACTTCTCTTGGTCTCACAGTAAGATGAGATAATCCTTTTCTATATCTAATTCGTAAGTAAAGTCGATATAATTCTCTCGTGAATTCATAGCGTCCCAGACTTCCACCTGCTCGTTTCTTCATCGCACCCAGTTCGACCATTCGATTAAGAAAATTGTCGAATACCTTCAATTCTCTAGGATGAAGAATTCTGCTGATGTCCTTTCTAAGGAAAGGATAGGACACTTCTTCAGACGAAATTCTTTCAAGAATAGATTTATAGGTTTCACTTCGGAGTGCTTCCATAACAGTAGGTTCGATGTATTTCCCTCCGATTCGATCTGCAGCTCTATATACTCCCATCCAAGCATCCCATTCACTAATGATGTTGTCGTCGTCGACAGAATGAACCGCATCTCCAATTTCGTGCATAAATGCTGGGTACCCTTCGGCAAAACTATACATAAGCTGCAAAGCTTCTTGCTCTACTCGCACATCAATCTTTTGAAAAGACCTGACAAAGAACTCATCGGATTCAATGCGGTTAAATTTATCAATGTTAACTGGATCGAAGACGCGATCGAGTGATGGTTGCCCCTTAAGCAATTGCAGTCTACGTTCAGGCAACCCAACAAGAATAATCGTTATGGGTAGATTAGAACTCGTTGCCAGTTCATCAATAATGCTCTTAAGCCATTGTGCAAACTGCTCGTTTCCTGCCAGACCGTTTAGATCATCAAGGATAATCAGAATACCTTTACGATCGGATTGAATCTCGTTGTAGAGATTACATAGTGCGGGTATGAAACTTGAAACAGCATGCGCAAGTTCCTCAGGGCTAGGGTTGAACTCAAGACTTACTCCAAATGCTCCAACTTCTCGAACATGAGACCCAAGGAAGTTCTTTATCTTTGAGAACCAGGTCTTTCCTATGCTATCCTTTAGCAGTTGATCAAAGATCTTCCTTGCCATTTCCTCCAAAGTCGAAGTTCCGCCAAGATATACATGAACACCTAAAACCTCCTTCTGATTCTCGGCAATAATTCGTGCCATGGAGCAAAGAGAACTCTTGCCAATGCCTCTCTCCCCAAGAACAAAGATTCTCTCGATGTTCTTCCTTGCAATGCAGCGATTCACCGACCCGAGAATGTGTTCAAGTTCTGCTGTTCGACCTGTGAAGAACTCTATTGGAACCGGTATGCCGGGAGTAAAGGGGGAATACTCCTTAAGCATCTGCCTACCTCAAGGAACTGATTGGCATGTTAGAGTACCTCCGGCGCGAGCGAGACGATCTTCATATACCGCTTGTCGCGTAGTTCGCGGGCGACCGGCCCGAAGATGCGGTTGCCGATCATCTCGAGTTTGTCGTCGAGGAGGACGCAGGCGTTCTCATCGAACCGAATGTAGGAGCCGTCGCGGCGGCGGACTTCCTTCTTGACGCGAACGACGACCGCTTTCGAGACCGAGCCCTTCTTAATCTTCGAGTTAGGCGTCGCGCTCCGAATCGAGACGACGATGACGTCGCCGACCGAGGCATACTTCCGCCGGGTGCCGCCGAGGACCCGGAAGCAGCGCGCTTTGCGGGCTCCGGTGTTATCGGCGACGGTCATGACCGTATATTCCTGGATCACGGGTAGTTACGCCTTCCTTTCCACCACTTCGAGGAGGCGCCACCGCTTGCGCGCCGAGAGTGGCCGGCACTCAATGATTCGGACCTTATCACCCTCGTGAGCCGTCCCTTCCGGGTCGTGCGCCAGGAACTTCTTCGAGCGAGTGTAATATTTGCCGTAAACGGGGTGCGGCAGGCGGCGCTCGACCTTGACAGCGATTGTTTTTTGCATCTTGTCCGAGGTGACGATGCCCTGCTGCACCTTCTTATGGATCTTGGGTCGTTCCATTATGAACTCCGCCTCGCTTCAGCTCTGGCTTCGCGAGCGATACGAATGCCGCCGGTCTCTTCTTTTTGAATGGTCAACATCTTCGCCAATTCGCGGCGGACGAGACGGACCTGGGCAGAATTGTTCAGCTGTTTGAGAGAATGCTGGAACTTCAGATTCGCCAGTTCTTCCCGCTTCTCGGCGATCTTCGCCGCAAGGTCGCCGGCGGTCAGATCACGGATTTCTTTGATACGCATCGTTTAAGCAACCTCCCCTCGACTCACGAACCGGCACGGGATGGGCAGTTTATTGGCTGCCAATCGCATCGCCTGGCGCGCCAGTTCCTCGGTCACACCTTCCAATTCGAAGAGAATGCGGCCCGGCTTGACGACGGCTACCCAGTATTCAGGCGCGCCTTTGCCCTTCCCCATTCGGGTTTCAGCCGGCTTCTTGGTGATCGGCTTGTCGGGGAAGATGCGTATGAAGACTTTGCCGCCGCGCTTGACGTGGCGGGTGATGGCAATACGGGCGGCTTCGATCTGTCGGGATGTGATCCAGGCCGGCTCCATTGCCTTCAAGCCGAACTCCCCGAATGTAACGTCCGAGCCGCGATAGGCGAGGCCCCGTCGGTTGCCGCGGTGAACCCGGCGAAACTTTACTTTCTTAGGTGCGAGCATAGTTGATGTTATTCTTGCGGGCGTCGTCCCGGAGAAGGCCGGAACCCCTTCCTTTCAACCCCTAACTTCTGTCAGTGCAATTCTGACTCTGCCTTCGTATCCCTTTACTCCCGCTCGGCGCGTTTGCCGAGGATTTCTCCCTTGCAGATCCAGACTTTGACTCCGACGGTGCCGACGTTGGTGTAACTAACCTTAAGGGCATAGTCGATGTCGGCGCGCAAGGTATGGAGCGGGATGCGGCCTTCCTTGTAACTTTCGGTGCGGGACATCTCGGCTCCGCCGAGCCGGCCGCTGCATACGATCTTGACGCCTTCGGCTCCCATGCGGCGGCTCGACTGAAGCGCCCGCTTCATCGCCCGGCGGAACGAGGCGCGACCTTCCAGTTGCTTGGCAATTGACTCGCCGACAAGAGCCGCCTCGAGTTCGGGCCGCTTGATTTCGAGGATGTTGACTTGAACGTCCTTGCCGGTCAGTTTCTTCATCTCATCGCGCAACTTATCGACATCGGCGCCTTTGCGACCGATCACCACTCCGGGGCGAGCGGTGTGGATGTTGATGGTCAGCAGTTTGAGGCTCCGCTCGATATCGATGCGGGCGATGCCGGCGTTCTGCAGCCGCTTGGTGAGGTAGTTGCGTAAGAAGGTGTCTTCCGCCAGTTTGTCGGCGAACTTTCGCTCGTCGAACCAGATCGAGCCCCAGGTCTTGTTGATGCCGAGCCTAAGGCCGACGGGATTGGTCTTCTGTCCCACTTAAGTCCTGTTGGTGCGTGCGTGAATTAGGCTTGCTCTTCAGCCGGAGCCGCGGCGGCTTCCGGTTCCGGGGGCTTGGATTGCTCCTTGGCTGCAGCAGGCTTGACTGCAGGCTTCGCGCTCTTGCGGGCAGCCTTCCGCTTAGTCGAAGTGCCAAGCACAGCGCTCTGCATAGCCTTGCCCGGAGCGACGACGACGGTCAGGTGTGCGGTCTTCTTCATCACCCGGTAAGCGCGGCCGTGGGCGCGGGGCATGAACCTTCGACCGACCGGGCCCTCGTTGACGAAGATCGTCTGGACTATCACCTCGGACGGGTCGAGTTTGGCTCCGGCATCCGACTGGTGCAGATTGGCCATCGCCGAGCGGACCGCCTTTTCGACCGGAGTCGAGGCGCGCCGGAGCGAATACTGCAGGATGCTGACTGCATCACTGACGCTGCGGCCCCGCACCAGATTGGCGACCAGGCGCACCTTACGGGCGGTCATCCGGACCCACTTGGCGTGAGCGCGGCCTTCGAGCGGCCGGGGAGTAACTGCGGTTTCGTCTGCCATTACTTGACTTTGGTCGCCTTGTCGGTTTTCTTGCCGCCGTGAGCGCGGAAGGTGCGAGTCGGTGAGAACTCGCCCAACTTATGCCCCACCATATTTTCGGTGATGAAGACGGGCAGGAACTTCTTGCCGTTGTGGACGGCGAGCGTGTGCCCTACGAAGTTAGGCGGGATCATCGAGCGTCGCGCCCAAGTCTTGACCACCTTTTTTTGCCCCGCCTTGTTTAGGTCCTCGACCTTCGCGTGAAGTTTCTGGTCGATGTAGGGGCCTTTCTTTAGAGATCGTGCCATAGTCTTAAGTTTGGATTTTGGATTTCGGATTTCGGATTGAAGCAGCACGACACCGCCACTCCAAAATTACAAATCCAAAATCTAAAATGTCTTAGCCCTTCTTCCTGCGCTCGACAATCAGCCGGTCGGACGACTTCGGCTTGCGCGTCTTGTAGCCTTTGGTAGGCTTGCCCCAGGGGGTGCAGGGATGCCGACCGCCGGAGGCTTTGCCTTCGCCGCCGCCCATAGGGTGATCGACGGGGTTCTTGGCGACGCCGCGGGTATGGGGACGCTGCCCGAGCCACCTCGCGCGCCCGGCTTTGCCGAGCGAGACCTGCTCGCGGTCAAGGTTGCCGACCTGCCCGACGGTGGCCATGCAGTCGAAGCGGAACTTGCGCACTTCACCGGAAGGCATGCGGAGGAGCACATAGTCGCCGTCCTTGGCCATCATCTGGGCTCCGGCGCCGGCGCCACGGGCGACCTGTCCACCCTTGCCGGGACGCAGTTCGATATTATGCACAAACGTCCCGAGCGGCACTTCGGCCAGTGGCATCGCGTTGCCAGGTTGAATCTCGAGCCCGCTGCCGGAGGCGATCCGGTCGCCGATCTTCAAGCCGAGGGGTGCTATGATGTAGCGCTTTTCGCCATCGGCATAGAAGAGCAGGGCGATGTTGGCGGTGCGGTTTGGGTCGTATTCGATCGCTTTGACGGTAGCCGGGATGCCGGATTTGTCACGCTTGAAATCGACCAGCCGCAGTTGCCGCTTATGTCCGCCGCCGCGGGACCAGACGGTCTTACGGCCGAGGTTGTTGCGACCGCCTTTGGAATTTGAGACCGCCAGGAGCCGTTTTTCGGCGGGCTTCCTGGTCAGGTCCGAGCGGTCGAGCGTCGTCGTGAACCGCGACGCGTGGGTGTAGGGTTTATGTTGTTTTACAGGCATAGATACCTTGTCATTGGCTGCGCCCTATCGGGCTTGCCCCGTTCCGGCCCGTGAAGACGGGAATCCAGTCTTTCATCGTGCCGACGGGTGTCCCCACCCGGCGGCGTCTGTCAGGTGAAGACACCTGACACTATAAACAATCCAATCTTTCATCGTGCCGTCGGGTGTCCTCACCCGGCGGCATGCGTCAGGTGAAGACACCAGACACCACAAACAATTGCTTCTCCGCCTCGCCGGATAATTCAATCCTCACCGATCTCCTTCAGGTATTGTTAGTTCTTAGTCTCGCCTTCGGCGAATTCTCTTCGGGCTTTTTCGATACTATCAAGCAGACTCTTATCCGAATATATCTCGGCCCTATCGACCGGGTCTTCATACTCGTCCACCGGTATCACGACCATCGGCTTATCAGAAGTGATTGTGAGAGTTGGCATCTGCTACGCCCCTTCAAACAACTCTATCTTTTCGCCCTTTGCCAGAGTGACGATCGCCTTCTTCCAGTCCGGGCGGCGGCCGGTGAACCGACCGAGCCGCTTTACCTTGCCAGGAACGTTCAGCGTCCGTACCGAGGCAACTTTTACCTTGAACCGGCTTTCCACAGCACGTTTGATCTCGATTTTGCCCGCCGCCGGCGCAACTTCGAAGAGATACTTGTTCAGCGACTCCTGGATCTTGTGTGCCTTTTCGGTGACCAGCGGCTTGCGAATGACGGTCAAGAGATTACTCACCGGAAAGTCCTCCCACGAGAGCGTCGAGCGCCGACTTGCTGATCAATATCCGCTTCGCCCGGACGATGTCGTAGGTCGATGCGCCGAGCGCCTCGCGCACTTCGACTCGCGGGATATTCCGCGTTGACAACGCCACATGCGGACGGTGTCCGGCGACCATGATGAGGGCCGATGTGTCGGCGGCTCCGAAAGCGGCAAGTATTCCGGCAATGCGCTGGGTCTTGGGGGCGTCGAAGTCGAAGTCCTCGACAAGGTCTATCAGCCCCCCGCGAGCCTTGGATGAAAGCGCTACCTTTCGCGCCAGACGACGCATCCTGGCCGGTATGCGCTGGAGGTAGTAATGCGGCTGCGGTCCGAAAGTGGTCCCTCCGCCCGACCAGACGGGCGAACGCGTCGAACCGGCTCGCGCCGCGCCGCGTCCCTTTTGCTTCCACGGCTTCTTGCCGCCACCGGAAACAAGGCCTCGCGTCTTGGTGGCATGCGTTCCCTGCCGCTTGTTGGCAAGTTCTGCCTTGACTGCCAGATAGACGACGTGCTCGTTTTCCTCGACGCCGAAGAGCGCCGGATTCAGTTCGACCGTCTCACCGGTCTGCGAGCCGTCGATGCGGCGCACCGGCAGGCGAAGCGGGGCGTCGGATGTCTGTGATGTAATTTCTGCCATAGTCTTCGTTACCAACAACTACCGGTTCGCCGACTTGCGCACAGTCACGAGTCCGCCCGGTGCGCCCGGCACGGCTCCTTTGACCAACAACAGCCCGCGCTCGGCGTCGATCTGAATCACCTTCAAATGCTTGACGGTCACCCGGCTACCGCCCAAGCGACCGGCCATCTTTTGACCGGGCCAGGTGCGCGCCGGATAGGAGTGCGACCCGATAGAACCGGGGCCGCGAAAGGTCTCGTGCGTCCCATGGGATTGGTTAGGACGCCCGAAGTGATGCCGTTTGATGACTCCGGCGAACCCCCGTCCCTTCGATGTGCCAATCACATCGACCGTATCGCCTACCTGAAAGATATCCTGTGCCTTGATCACATCGCCAGGCTTATGTTCACCGGGGAAGTCGCGCAGTTCCTGCAGATGGGATTGCGGCGGTAGCCCGGCTTTCGCGGCTTGCCCGACAAGTGATCGGGGAGTGTGTGATGCTTTGCGGGTGCCGAATCCGACCTGGAGCGAAGAGTAGCCGTCGCGCTCGGGCGTTTTTACCTGAACTACCGGGCAGGGACCGATTTCGATCACCGTCACCGGGGTGTAACGACCTTTATCGAAGAGGGCGGTCATCCCTCGCTTTTTTCCGGGTAATCCAATCATGTCTTGATCTCGATGTCGACGCCGCCGGGCAGTTCGAGGCGCATAAGCGCATCAACGGTGCGGGGCGAGGAGTTCAGGATACCGATCAACCGCTTGTGGATGCGCGTCTCGAACTGCTCGCGCGACTTCTTGTCGACGTGCGGGCTGCGCAGGAGCGTATAGACGCGCTTACGAGTCGGCAGTGGCACCGGGCCCGAAATAGCGGCTCCGGTTGCCCGCGCCGTGCGGATGATCTTTTCGGTGGACTTGTCGATCAGCGTGTGATCGTAAGCCTTCAATTTGATGCGTATGGTCTGACCGGGCATTGCCCTTTGAACCTTGATGCGAAGTGACTTAAGAAGCGCGGCGTGAGGCTCCGCGCAGCATACCGATGAGCAGAATGACGATTCCTGCAGAGATCAGTTGGACGCTGATCCAAATCGCGTGACCGATCCGATCGGCCATAATGACCGGCAACGCGGCAGCAACCGTGAAACAGAACCCCACCAACCTCAACCACAATGATGCAGGATCCGGCCAGGACTTCCCTCCGCTCCGACCGAAGAAGACCGGGAACGGTGACCGGCCGGCAATCAGGAAGGCCAGACCAATGAATCCGATGAACGCCCAAGCGAAGAGATGCATTGCGATCTCGCAGTTGACCTGCCGGGGATTACTCGACCGGCAAAGTCAAAAAGGAGTGAGCGTATCTATATGAGAAGGCCGGTTCCTACCGATTCAAAGATCGTTAGAAACCGGCCTGGAATCTCTACGCGGTCACCTTGGTGACCATACCGGCGCCGACCGTGCGGCCGCCCTCGCGGATCGCAAAACGAACCTGCTCCTCAAGCGCAATCGGCGAAATCAAGTCCACCTTGATCTCTACGT
>Ga0194120_10002951_pt1 | contig 28490 bp, 24 predicted proteins | sample TA2MahCa65mmetaG_FD_148642 | JGI IMG/M metagenome (GOLD analysis project Ga0194120, IMG submission 148642) | Freshwater microbial communities from Lake Tanganyika, Tanzania - TA2015019 Mahale Deep Cast 65m | ecosystem: Environmental > Aquatic > Freshwater > Lake | place: Tanzania: Lake... | reverse complement strand
GCCACCCCAACGCGCCCGGCCTCAACAACTCGGTGTCAATAACGTGAGACCCTCAATGCCAACAAAAACACAGGTCTATATCTGTCATCGGAGTAGTGTTTTTGCTTGACATTGTTTTCAATAGACGACTCTGCGATTTGCTTTTGTGTTTCGGATTGGGGGAGGTGCCGGACGGAAGGAGACTCCCGTCCTACCGGCGTGGTCTTCAACCGACAGGCGCGGAGCGCACCAGAGGTGAAGGGTTTCCTCGGTGGAGCAGGTTCCCGCTTTCGCGGGATCGACGGGTCCTTTCTTGGATCTTTCCTCTGCGTGCCCCCGCCTGCCTCGGAGAATTCATGGAGGCGTCTAAAGAATGTCAAGGGAAAACAGTACAGCGCTCGAGGGCCGAAGCACTCGTTTGAAATTCAGTTCTTCTTCCCCTTCTCAAGCCAACGCAACCACGCCGCTCTCTCTGCGCCGAATGCATTCTTTGAATACGACTCCAATTTTCGCAAGGCGCTCTGCCGAAGATAGATGGAACTATCCTCCAGAAGGTCAATGAGTCCTTTGAGAGCTGTCGAGGAGTTGTCTCCGAAGTCATCAATATCACCCCAGCCAATAAGGACTACGTTAGCCATCCATTTGCAGTTCATGCTGTCGCTGAAGGCACCACCCTTTTTTTCCATCGCATCAGCATAGGTGTCTATCGATGTCATCATCCTGTTCCTGGGATCCAGAAGGTGATAGATATATCTCGAATACTCTCCCGAATTGTTCTTCACCCGCAGTGTGAGGGTCGCATTAACAAACGGATCGGTTTTCCACAACGCGGTGATCGCGGCCTCGCGTATCTTGCAATTGTAGACAAAAGGTTTTTGCGTATAGGAAAGTCGACTGCTCGGTCCGGTGTACGGACTGCTTGAGGGTTTTCCCGTGTCATAGAGGTTGAGCCCGTATGTCACGGTTGGCCCGCGGATAACCGTCTTGCTCGGACTCATATTGAGAAATTTCCCAAGCACCAGCGTCACGATGCTCTGATACCGAAGATCACCAGATGAAAGGGCAGCGAGCGTCTTCACCACATCGACTCGTGTGGTGATCCTGTTGCTGTCGTTTTGCAGGTAGTTGATCAGTCCGACTATGCCGGTACTGTCGAAAGTCAAGATCTTCCTAAGAATTTCAATCCGGCCGCTTGAATCTGCCTGACCAAAGGAGCTTTCAAAAACTGCCGGGTCGTTGAGTTGGTTCTGTGAATGCACCCGCAAGTGGAGGAGCAGCATGAGCAACGTGCTTCCCCAAAGCATTACTTGTTTCGTACGCATAGTTCACCTCCAAGCAACATGTGCAACGCATCCTGGCAGGTTTGTTTCGTTTGTGTTTTCCACGCCGAACGCTCTTGTCTATAGAATCAGCGGCGTCAATGCCGCCAGCTGTCAAGCGGCTGGTGCGCCTTGCCCCTTCACATCATCATAGAACTTCGCGAAACTGACATATATATAAGGCGTCAGCCAAAACAACCCGATTCCAAGCGTCAAAACGCACAGCAATGCCCAACCGAAGAATCGGAATGCCAGGCAGAACAACTTCCACCTGTTTCCTCGCATCATCGTCTTGCTCTTGGTAATCGCCTCCAGCGGACCGATCGAGCTGTCCTCAGCGATGATGTAGTAGGTCAACGCATACGAGAGGGCGGCGATGATTCCAGGGATGATCAGAAGAAGCATCCAGAGCAACACGAATATCATCTGGAGGAGATACGCCCCCAGCGCTGTGCCGAACTTCTGAAAACCTTCGAAAATTTGACCGACACTCGCGTATTGCTTCCTGGCAAGGGCGAGCGCAAAGATCGCCAGACCAAGAGCCATCGGACCGCCGATCAGAATCCCGGCGATGAAGCCGAGCACCGGGATCAACTGGACCGGAATGAGAACCAACAAATAGACAATCGTCGCCCCAACAGCCAGTCCCCATTTTCCACGAAGAGCCTCACGCGCCTGAGCCATCAGGATCCTGTTTTCGGTTTTCGAAAGTGTGTCCATTCTCGTTCCTTTCTTTTTTGAAGAGGGTGAGGGGTGTTGTTTTGCTGGAGATCTTCTATCGCTTCTTCTGTTTCGTCGTGATGGTTCTTGCCGCTGTCTGTTACGGAGTGAAGTGCGAGCTCACTTTGGTTCCAATGCCGATAATTCCTGTGACTTCGTACCCGATCGCGATGATCCCGAGACTTTTGTACCCGATAGCCAACACGCCGACCGCAAGGTAACCAAGTGCAACAACCGAAACCGAGACGAGTCCGAAGCCGCTGACCGTGACAAGGCCGATGCTCAAGAGGCTGACGGTCACAAAACCGATAGCGAGAGATCCTACGGCAAATAAAGCGCGTGCGCTGAAGAGGCCGAAGGCAAAGAGTCCGGTTGCTCGGGTACCGATCGCCGTCCATCCGCGCGCATGGCGCATTTGGCCATTCGCGTCGAAACCGAGATTGATTGACAGGAGCGGGATGTTGAAGAGCTTGCGTGGAGATTCATACTGATAGTCCAGCGCGGCAAACGCGGCGACACATCGATGAACGACATCACGGATAGATGCCCAAATCGTTCTGCGCGGTTCGATGTGAGAGTCGACAGTGGTGTGATCTTGCCCCTGCATCAGAAACCTCCGTCGAATCGGCAAATGGTTCCTCAACTTTGAAACCGGGTACTCGACCGATCTTCTACCCGGATGGCGGTGCGTTTGCCTTCTTCACGAATGTCGATCAGGATCTGTGCGCGGAATGGAATGCGGTGGGTCTCTTCTGCGCTGCCTCTCTGCCGGCATGTGCTCTCCCTCGCAGAAAACTGGATTCATGGTACGTAAGCGGTAGGTTCTTGTCAAGGGGAATGTTTTGGCGTCTGGCTAGTCGTTGTAATGTGCGTGTGGGATTTCTCCCTCAGCCTGTGACAAGCGGGGACGGGGACGACATTTCCTCTGTTGTTCTCAGCGTACCTCAGCGAACTCTGCGGTTATTTCTTTTCCGAGGGGATTCCTCAAAGATTAAACCGCGGAGGGCGCAGAGGGACGCGGAGGGTAAAGGGGCGGGGGTGAGTGTCCTCAATGGAGCAGATCATCCCACCTGACTTCAAGTAACCTGGGCGGCGGGCAGGTTCGTCTCGATAGAAAGCATCGGGACTCATGATGACACTTCTTTTTTGCTTTTCCCTCTTGCCGGGAACCGACGATGCACGAAAAAGGTTGGAAATCCTGCGAAAGGGGCCAGCAGCCGCTGGTTGACGTCAGGACGGAACTCCTGACGTCGCTTCAAAAAACCGTAATGCAACTCCTCTCAGCGCGACTTTCAATCACGTAAATCGTTTATTGTTTATTCTTTTCTAAGGTCGAGTCTCTAAAAACAACTCAACGCTCGAAACCTGCTAGGATCGTCTCCCATGTCACGCAAAGTCAAAACAATTCTCATCGTTGTCATCGCGCTTATTCTCATTGTCCTCATCACGAGTCCCCGCATCAAGCTGTTTGAGTCGGAGGCACAGCGTCCCGGTGACGCGGGAGGAGGCGACCGGCGACTTCCGGTTGCGGGATATGTTGTGAAGCCGGAGCCGGTGAGCAACAAGCTCAACTCCACGGGAACAGTTCTGGCGAACGAGGAAGTGGAACTGCGAAGCGAGATCTCGGGGAAAGTCGAGCAAATCCATTTCACCGAGGGGAGTCGCGTGACGAAGGGGGATATTCTTTTGAAGATCAACGATTCCGAGTTGAAGGCACAACTCTTCAAACAGGAATCGCAGGTCAAGCTCGCCGCCGACAAGGAGCAACGACGCAAACAGCTTTTGGAGAGCAACCTGATCAGTCCGGAAGACTACGAGACTGCCCTGAACGAACTCAATTCCATTCGCGCTGATATCCAGCTCACCGAAGCACGAATCGAAAAGACATCATTGCGTGCGCCGTTCGATGGAGTCATCGGACTTCGATATGTTTCCGAAGGAAGCTTTGTCTCTCCGGCGACGCGCATCGCGAACCTGCAGAACAAATCGTCGCTCAAAGTCGATTTCTCAATTCCTGAAAAATATGCAAAGGAGGTTCGGAAGGGACAGCGCATTCGATTCCGCGCGGCCGGAAGAGATGACTTTCGGACCGGAACGATTTATGCGGTCGAGCCGAAAATCGATCCACTGACACGAACCGTCCAGATCCGCGCGATTTCTGTCAATCCCGATGGGGCGATTCTCCCCGGATCGTTTGCGGAAGTGGAAGTGGTGCTTCAGCAGATCGATGACGCCATGATGGTGCCAACACAGGCACTCATGCCGGAATTGGGAGGCCAGAAGGTCTTTGTGTTGCGAGGAGGAGCCGCGGCTCCGACAAATGTTCAGACCGGTCTTCGCACCGACACGAAGGTCCAGATCACATCCGGCTTGAAGTTCAACGACACGCTGATCACAACCGGGTTGCTGCAGCTGCGTCCAAACATGCCCGTAAAACTTACTGAGATAAACTAAGCGATGAGTCTCTCCGCTACTTCTATCAGGCGTCCGGTCCTTGCGATCGTGATGTCGCTTACCGTCATCCTCTTTGGGGTGATCGGTTTCACATTTCTCGGTGTGCGGGAGTACCCAAGTGTCGACGCGCCGATCATCACCGTGAGCGCGAGCTATACCGGCGCAAATGCCGATGTGATCGAATCCCAGATCACCGAACCGCTGGAAGATGCGATCAGCGGCATTGCGGGAGTTCGCTCCATCAAATCGACAAGCAGTGAAGGGCGAAGCTCGATCCGCGTCGAATTTGAGCTCGGTGTCGACCTTGAGGCCGCGGCAAATGATGTCAGAGACAAAGTCTCGCGCGCGATGCGCCAGCTCCCCCCCGATGCCGATGCTCCAATCGTGCAGAAGGCCGATGCGGACGCAGTTCCGATCGTCAATCTGAATATCAGCAGTAACACGAGGAACCTGCTCGAGCTGACCGAGATTGCAACAAATCTCTTCAAAGAGCGATTCCAAACCATTCCCGGTGTGAGCGAGGTGGGGATCTGGGGATCGAAACGGTACGCCATGCGCCTCTGGATGGATCCGGCCAAGCTCGCGGCCTATCGGCTTACCCCCCTCGACGTCCGGACCTCTCTGGTGCGGGAAAACGTGGAACTTCCCTCCGGACGCATCGAAGGGATGGCCACGGAGATGACGGTGAGGACGATGAGTCGACTGCAAACGGTCGAGGACTTCAACAACCTCGTTCTGAAAGAAACCGAAGGACGAGTCGTCCGCTTCAGGGACGTCGGATATGCCGAGCTTGGTCCCGAGAACTACCGGTCGATCCTGAAGCGCGATGGAATCCCGATGGTCGGGATGGTGCTCATTCCCCGATCAGGGGCAAACTACATTTCGATCGTGGATGAGTTCTACAAGCGGCTTGAGGATATCAAACGAGACATGCCGGCGGATGTGAACATCGGGCTTGGATTCGATTCGTCGAAGTACATCCGGGAGTCGATTCTGGAAGTCGCGCAAACCATCGGCCTTGCGTTCATACTCGTCTTTCTCGTCATCTACTTGTTCCTGAGAGATTTGCGCACGACGATCATCCCGATGATTGCCGTTCCGATTTCGCTCATCGGCGCGTTCTTCATCATGTACCTTGCGGAGTACTCGATCAATGTCCTGACACTGTTGGGGATTGTGCTTGCGATCGGCCTTGTGGTCGACGATGCGATCGTGATGCTGGAAAACATTTTCGCGAAGGTTGAAAAGGGGATGGAGCCGATGGACGCGGGATTCCGCGGCTCGCGCGAGGTGTATTTTGCCATCATCTCCACCACGGTGGCATTGGCGGCAGTCTTCATGCCGGTGATCTTTCTGGAAGGAATCACGGGACGTCTCTTCCGTGAGTTCGGTGTTGTGCTGGCGGGATCTGTGGTAATTTCATCGTTCGTGGCGCTCACACTGACCCCGATGATTTCGACGCGGCTCCTTCGACCGCGGCAGTCACATAGCAAATTCTACTACAAGACCGAGCCATTCTTTAACCGGCTAACAGTGGCGTACCGTTCGTCTCTCATGAAATTCATGAGAAAGCGATCTTTGGCGCTCGTGCTCGTCGGCGCCTCGATTCTCGGTATCTTCCTCTTCGGCATACTGCTTCAATCCGAGCTGGCTCCTCTCGAGGACAGGAGCGGTCTGCGCGTAAACGCGACGGGTCCGGAGGGGGCGACGTTTGAGTACATGGATGCGTATGTCGATGTGCTTGTCTCGACGCTTCTGAAGTCAGTCCCTGAGCGGGAGGCGGTGATTTCGATAACGTCTCCGGGATTCGGCGGCAGCGGCGGAGTGAATGCGGCAATGTCGTTCCTCATTCTTAAGCCCCCGGATCAACGTGATCGCACTCAGCAGCAGATATTCCGCCAGGTGTCCGGGATCGTTCAGCAGCAAACGGGCGCGAGGGCGTTTGTGTCGCAGGATCAATCGATCGGTTCCCGCGGATTCGGTCTCCCCGTGCAGTTCGTACTGCAGGCGCCGAACTTCGACAAGCTCAAGGAAGCGCTGCCAACATTCCTTCTGGAGGCACAGAAACACAAAGCATTTCAGTTTGTCGATGTCAATCTGAAGTTCAACAAACCGGAAGTGCGTGTGGAGATCAACCGCGACAAAGCCCGCACGCTTGGCGTTTCGGCCTCCGATATCGCCCAGACTCTCCAGCTTGCGTTCAGCGACCAGCGGTTTGACTACTTCGTGATGGGTGCAAAGCAATATCAGGTGATCGGTCAGGTGACGAGGGAAAACAGAAATAAACCCCTCGACCTCAAATCGATCTATGTGAAAAGCAACAAGGGGGAGCTGATTCAGCTCGACAATCTCGTCACGCTGGTTGAGGAGAGCAGTCCACCGTCGCGGTATCGATTCAACCGATTCGTGTCTGCCACCGTTTCGGCCGGTCTTGCGGAAGGATACACGCTCGGCGACGGTATTGCGGCGATGCGGGAGATCGGCGACCGCGTTCTCGATGAATCGTTCGCCACGGCACTGGATGGACCATCAAAAGACTATGCAGAAAGTTCTTCGAGTCTCTTCTATGCATTCTTCCTCGCGTTGATCCTTGTGTACCTGGTCCTCTCGGCGCAGTTTGAGAGTTTCCGGGATCCCTTTGTCATCATGTTTACGGTGCCGCTCGCGCTCGCGGGGGCGCTCTTCTCGCTCTGGTATTTCTCTCAGACCCTCAACATTTTCAGTCAGATCGGGCAGATTATGCTGATCGGGTTGGTGACGAAGAATGGAATATTGATTGTGGAGTTCGCCAATCAGCGGAAGGCGCAGGGGTTGTCGATCATGGATGCGATCCAGGATGCGGCGGTTGCGCGCCTGAGGCCGATCCTCATGACGAGTTCTTCAACGATCCTCGGTGCGCTGCCGATTGCGCTCGCACTCGGTGCGGGCTCTGAGAGCCGCGTATCGATGGGCATCGCTGTGATCGGCGGACTGATGTTCGCGAGCATTCTCTCGCTCTATGTGATTCCGGCGCTCTATTCGTTTGTGTCAGAGAAGAAGAAGCATGTCTCGAGTGTGGCGGATGTGAGTGAGGATGGCGTGGACAAGCCGGTGGAGAAGGAGCTGGAAGAAGTAAATAGTGTGAAGTAGGGGGGGAGTCAGTCTTCGACTGCGCAACTTTCGACACCGTCGAAAGTTGCTGCGCTCAGACTGACTCTGGCTGTTCGTAATTCGTCGGGACTCACTGCGCTCCAGTCACCCTTCGACGACGCTCAGGGTGACTGTTGGAAGTAGCAGCACGCCGGTCTATCATCGACGACGCTCCAGTCATTCTGAGCGCAGCACCTTCCGACATAGTCGGAAGGTGTAGAGTCGAAGAATGACTGGCGACGAATGAATATCGTCCAGGGGAGAGCATGAAACGCGGATGGTGTTACATCCTTCGTTGTGCGGACGGTTCGTATTATACCGGTGTCACGTCGAATCCTGAGAGACGAATGTCTCAACACCACTCCGGTTACTATCGCGGTTATACTCTACTCCGCAGACCTCTAGAACTCGTCTGGATTCAGGAATTCCCTTCCATTTCTCAAGCCATCAGGGCCGAGCGCCAGATCAAGGGCTGGTCGCGTAAGAAGAAGGAGGCGCTCATGCGAGGTGATTTCGAATCACTGCATGAGCTTGCGCAATCGAAGGAGATGAGGGAACGGAGGTCGCGAAGGAAGGGCTGGGTTTGAGAAGCGGTGACAGTCAGCCTTCGACTTCACCAATCCCGACAGGGTCGGGATAGGTTGCGCTCAGGCTGACTCAGGCTGCAGGAATTTCGTTGGAAGTATCTGCACTCACTGATGCTCGCGCGAGTGTCACGTTGAGCGTAGCTTCTCCGATCCGTCCGAGAGGTGAAGTCGAAGCGTGACACGGGACTCACCTCGGGATTGGTTGCGCTCAGGCTGACTCAGGCTGCAGGAATTTCGTTGGAAGTATCTGCACTCACTGATGCTCGCGCGAGTGTCACGTTGAGCGCAGCTTCTCTGATCCGTTCGAGAGGCGAAGTCGAAGCGTGACACGGGACTCACCTCGGGATTGGTTGCGCTCAGGCTGACTCTGGCTGATGGAATTTCGTTGAAGTATCTGGACTCACTGATGCTCGCGCGAGTGTCACGCTGAGCGCAGCTTCTCTGATCCGTTCGAGAGGCGAAGTCGAAGCGTGACACGGGACTCACCTCGGGATTGGTTGCGCTCAGGCTGACTCTGGCTGATGGAATTTCGTTGAAGTATCTGGACTCACTGATGCTCGCGCGAGTGTCACGCTGAGCGCAGCTTCTCTGATCCGTTCGAGAGGCGAAGTCGAAGCGTGACACGGGACTCACCTCGGGATAGGTTGCGCTCAGGCTGACTCAGGCTACAGGAATTTCGTTGGAAGTATCTGCCCTCACTGATGCTCGCGCGAGTGTCACGTTGAGCGTAGCTTCTCCGATCCGTCCGAGAGGCGAAGTCGAAGCGTGACACGGGACTCACCTCGGGATTGGTTGCGCTCAGGCTGACTCAGGATGCAGGAATTTCGTTGGAAGTATCTGCACTCACTGATGCTCGCGCGAGTGTCACGTTGAGCGTAGCTTCTCCGATCCGTCCGAGAGGCGAAGTCGAAGCGTGACACGGGACTCACCTCGGGATAGGTTGCGCTCAGGCTGACTCAGGCTGCAGGAATTTCGTTGGAAGTATCTGCACTCACTGATGCTCGCGCGAGTGTCACGCTGAGCGTAGCTTCTCTGATCCGTTCGAGAGGCGAAGTCGAAGCGTGACACGGGACTCACCTCGGGATAGGTTGCGCTCAGGCTGACTCAGGCTGCAGGAATTTCGTTGGAAGTATCTGCACTCACTGATGCTCGCGCGAGTGTCACGTTGAGCGCAGCTTCTCTGATCCGTTCGAGAGGCGAAGTCGAAGCGTGACACGGGACTCACCTCGGGATAGGTTGCGCTCAGGCTGACTCAGGCTGCAGGAATTTCGTTGGAAGTATCTGCACTCACTGATGCTCGCGCGAGTGTCACGTTGAGCGCAGCTTCTCTGATCCGTTCGAGAGGCGAAGTCGAAGCGTGACACGGGACTCACCCTTTTCTTCTAAACGGGAGTCGAACCAAGTACCCAGCTCCTCTGATCAGGAATATGATGAAGTACACAACGAGGGAAAGGACAAAGACGTAGTGAATTTGCGTGACCAATTCTGTCCACGGCGCATTGTACACGATGATCACGTAGACGTTCACTCCGACAGCGAACAGAAGTGAGACAATCCAGATGATCAATTCTCTCTGTAGTACGCTCTTCTTGATGTGCAGATCTTTCATATCTCATACCCCTTCGGGAGAGTGACAACCTTCCCGCTCTTGATCGCATTCTCTGCCAGTAGACACCACAACGAAGCGTGGTATCCCTGCTCAGCTAACTCCTTCGGCGCCTCTCCCTGACGTATGTATTTCACAAAAGCTTCCATCTGGAGCTTTGTCTCATCCATTCTGTACCGAGACGTGATGAACTCTCCCGTGTATTGAACCGCCGTCTCCGGAATCCAGCTCGCACCGCCGATGGGGATCGTCTCAAAAATGTCTTTCTCGATATCGTTGATCAAACGAAGAATGGCGGGGGGAGAAGGAGGTTTTTCAGAGTACATCTTGTTCGTTTCCAGCGTGATCATCCCATTGTTGCCCAGCACCTTCTCCTCAATGCCGTGATGCCTGTTGCTGATAAGAGAATCACACAGGAACTGCGTTCCATCGGCATAGCTGAAGATGCAGGCGATGTTATCGTACACCTCTCGCCCGTCTTTCCAGAAATTGATTGAGCCACTCCCCATCACCGAGACGGGCTGCGATTGCAGTGCCCAATTGGCAATCTGAATCTGATGAGACGAGAGCTCGGTAAGCAGTCCCGCGGAAATGTCGTCGTAGAGGCGCCAGTTGATCTTCTTCTCCAGCTCAGGCTTATCTGCAGGAACAGGCCGGCGCCAGTTGTTATTCCTGTGCCAGTACGCGCGGACCTGAGTAATCTGTCCCAAATCTCCCCGATGGATTTTTTCCATCCCCTCGAGATAGACCGGACTGAACATGCGCTGGAGTCCGATGTGCAGAATTCTCTTCGTCTGCAACGATGTCTCATACATCCGTCTGACATCCTTGATGGTTCGCGCCATCGCCTTTTCGCAAAAGACATGGATATTGCTCCGGAACGCATCGACAGTCATTCGGGCATGTTCGTGGAGAGGAGTCGCGATCACAACGCCATCGAGGTCCTTCATCTCGAGCATCTGCCGGTAATCGTAGAACGCTTTCGCCTTCCCTTCGGTCAGTTCGATTGCCCGCTGGTAGTGAGGCACATAGTCGTCGCATACCGCGGCGACTTCGACGTTGAGGATCTCTGCGATGGATTTGATGTTGAGGAGGAGCGCCGTTCCGCGATCTCCGACGCCGATGATCCCGAGCCGAACTCGATCTGAGGGGGATTTGCCGCTGGCCGATGATCCGTTGAACACATTGAGCCATGGCATCGTTGACAACGCAACAGAGGATCCCGCAAGAGCCGAAATCCTTCTCAAGAAATCTCTTCTATTCTGCAAAAACGTGCTTGTCACAATATTCTTCTTTCTACAATTCGTGTGCGACAGGGGATTCAAGGAAGTGTTCGATCTTCACAACATGAATGTCGGGTGCGACTGACTTCACACCTTCGATCTGTGAATCATTCAGAATCATAAATGCTGTCGACAGCGCTTCAGCTTGCAGGGGAGAATCCGACACGACGCCGACCATCCTGGGCTCAAGGATCGGGAAACCGGTTCTCGGATCAATGACGTGTCGGTGCTCTTTTGGATCCCCGTTTTCACTGACAAGGACATTGCTCGATGTCGAGAGAGAGGCGTCGGTCATGCGGAACATCTGGAGTGATGATTCCGGCGCACGGTGATCTCTGAGTCCGACTTTCCAGCAATCACCGTTTGGGTGTCTGCCGACTGTCAGCACCGAACTCTCACCGAAACTCACAAATGCATTTCGAATGCCCACATCTGAAAGAAGTAATCTGACTTTCTCCAGTGCATATCCCTTGCCAATCCCGCCAAGATCAATTCGAATGACGTCATTCTCCAGTTTCACCGACAGATCGTCCTTGTTCAGAAGAATCTTCTCGTATCCCAGATGTTCTCTCAGGCGCTTCACGGTTTCTTCATCAACCGTATGAGAATCTGTCCCTTTCCAGAAATCGAGGAGAGGTCTCATGGTGACATCGAACGCCCCGCAGGTCAGTTGTCCGAATTCGATACATGTTTCAAGAAGAGTGAAGAGTTCTTCGCTGATCCGATATTTCTCGCGCCATGCATATCGGTTGACCATCGATACTTCGCTTTCCCGGCTGAAGAAGCTCAGGAGAGATTCGATGCGTTGAACCTCGTGCCGGATTGAGTGCACAACCCTCTCTCCCACTTCCTCATCGATCGAAGGGAGGAGGAGATTCAGTCGTGTTCCCATGGCGTAGAAGCCGCTATGATAGACCGCAGACATGCTTGTGTCGCTTCAAAAGAAAATCCTGTGGGGCTGACTCAAAAGATTACCGAGGAGGACTTATGGGACGGCCTCATATCAAGTAAGGTCATAGTGCCGCTCGAATGTACACGGCTCGATAGCGATAACACATTATGATTTCCCGGAAGTGGCATCAGTACTGGAAGACTTTTCCGTCCGCCAGGACCTCCTGATTCACGTGATCAAATGTGACGAATTTTCTGGTCTGCAGTGCAGCGGTGACCATGATATTCGCGACGGAATGATAGTAGCCCGCCTCGACCGGTGCGTTCGGCTCTTTGCGTGAGCGGATGCATTCCATCCAATTCAGAACGTGAAGGGTGGTCATCAAATCTGCACCGGTGTTTGCTCCTGTTTCGACCTTGACGTCGGATCCCGCGAGGTCCATCGTCGGAAGCAGATTTGGTTTCATCCCCATCGCCTTTGCATGCTGCTCGGTCAGCCCGCCGGTGGGAGTGACTTTGTTGGTGTCGAGATTTAGTTCGCCGGCGTTGGAGTAGTAGATTTCCTTTATGCCGCCTGCCGAATTGAACATCCGCGACGAATAGAGAACCTGGAATCCTTTCGTCAGGTCGTTCTCCGGACCGTAGTCGAAGACGGCGGTCATCGCATCATGATTTGTCCGACCGTCGTTCCACATGTATATCCCGCCGTTCGCGGAGACGCTGCGCGGGATCTTGTACCCGCTGAACCAATGCACCGTGTCGATCTGATGCGACATCCATTGTCCCGGAATGCCGGACGAATATGGCCAGAAGAGGCGGTACTCGATGTACTTGCGCGCATTCCACGGTTCGAACGGCCGGTTCATGATGTACCGTTTCCAGTCGGTGTCGCTTTCTTTGATTGTCGCGGTCAATTCCGGTCTCCGCCACCGGCCGGGCTGGTTGACGTTCCAGGTCATCTCAACCATCTTGATGTCGCCGAATCGTCCCGACTCGATGAATTCGAATGCCGTGTGACAATTGGGTCCGCTTCTCCGCTGGGAACCCATCTGACAGATCGTTCCCGAATCCTTGATTGCCTTGAGGGCAAGACGATTGTCTTCCATCGTTTCGGCAAACGGTTTCTCGACGTATGAATCTTTCTTGTGCTGTGCGGCCTCAATGGCATGAATGGCATGCTGAAAATCGGCCGTCGAAATGATCACCGCATCAATGTCCTTGTCCTCATACATCTTTTCATTGTTGATGTATGTGACGACGTTCTTCCCATGCTGTTGCTTGAAGAACTCCGCCCCTTCGTGCCGCCTCCTGTTCCAGATATCAGAAACGCCCTTGATCTCGAAGTTTAACTTGTCGGCGTACGTCATGAAGGCCGGGATCAGGGACTGCTTTGCCCGATCGGAGAAGCCGACAATCCCGACAACAACGCGATCATTTGCGCCGATGATTCTGCGATAGCTCTTTGCATCAAGTCCGTATGAACTCAACACAATTCCCGCGGCGGCCGCGGCGGATGTCTTCATGAATTCTCTTCGTGAGTTGCTCATGCTTGTTCCCTCCGCTCAGTCTAATTCCCGTAGTTTGATATTCATGAAGGAAACCTCGTCACCATGATCCTGCAGGAGGATGTGTCCCTCCTTCAGTTCACCGAAGTTGGGCCACACCTTGTATTTGCTGTACGCAACGAGGGCACGCCACATCTGGTTGCTCCGGGCGTATTCCACAACCTTGAACCCGTTCAGCCAGTGCTCAACGTTGTTGTCCCGTACGACGATCCGCGCGCGATTCCACTGACCGATTCCATTGAATCTCTTGTTCACCGGCGCAATCAGATCGTACAATCCGCCCAGCGTTCGGTTGCCGGCGACGCCAAGTTTGCCGTCGGGATGCTTTTCGTCGTCAAGAATCTGGAATTCACATCCGATCGCGGATCCTTCTCCCTTGTTCAATTCAGGATCAACAAAGTACTTGATCCCGCTGTTTGCCCCCTCAGTGATCTTGAAATCGACGATCAATTCGAAATTCCTGAATTTCCTGGTCGTGATGATATCGCCGCCATGCCGCGACTCTGCGCCGCCGGAGGGAAGGACTGTCAGCACCCCATTCTTGATTTCCCAACCGACCTGCGGGAATGATTCAATCTTGGCTCCCCGCCATCCGTTTGTGGATTTGCTGTCCCAGAGCAATTTCCAACCTGTCTGCTTTTCGTAGTCAGAAAGCGTGTTGGCGATGAAGTTGGTTTGGGGAATCGGTTCCGGTTTCGATGCGAATTTTGCCGGATCAGTCGTCATAATTCTGATGTTCCGCCACATTACTTTGATGCCCTGCTTTGACTGATCGTCCTTGATGTCGTGGACCTGCAAACCGATGAATCCCGTTTTTGTCATGTCGTCAAGGACATCTGCACATGCGATGCCGTTGACCCACGTGCGGATTGAATTGCCGATGGCTTCGACGCGAACCTTGTTCCACTCGCCGTTGCGAAACGCTTTCCGTCCGTTCGGATTGGTGTCGAGTGTGTAGAGCCAGCCGCGCCGTGCCTCATCATAGATTCCTCCGCTCCAGGCTCGGTCGGTCGGATCGATCTCAACTTGGTATCCGTGTACTCTCCCGTCTCTGTACTCCTTTCTGCTCTCGCTCCTGATCTGGACGCCGGAATTGAGCTGAGGATCAACGTTGGTTTCGAATTCCAGAGTGAAATCCGAAAACTTCTCCTTCGTGCAGAGAAAGGAATTGGGAGAACCGACGACTGCCTCCCCGACGAGAACTCCATCCTGAGCGTAGAACTTGGCAAACCCGTTGATAATCTGCCATCCCGACAGGTCTTTCCCGTTGAAAAGCTGCTTCCAGGTTTCTTTTGTATGTGTGGTTGCCGATGACGCTACAACCAGAATGGCGCAAAGAATTGTTCTGAATTTCATCTCAATTCATCATTTATGTGTAGGTTAGTCTTGCATGTGTCGAAGGGCTATTGCATTTGACCGTTCATATCATACCAAACGCATCTGCGATCATCTACTCCTCCATTACTCCCGCCGGAGCGCTCCATGGTTTCCCATTGACGACCACCTTATCTGCAACGATATCCCTTGTGAATGCAATCCGATCGTCATTCAACGATCGGAGGACCGAAATTGTCTCGAGGTAAATCCTCTCGATATGTTCTTGTTCGACCCCCACGATCTTGAAGGTATGGTTCTGCGAGAGACGACAGGTGAGATTGCGAACGAAGAAATCGTTGAACCGGGTTGGAAAGTTGTTCCCACGATATCCTTGGTAGTCCATCTGAAACATGAACACAGCGGTCTGCACTTCGTCCATATGGATGTTTCGCATATAGATGTTTTCGACCTGTCCACCGCGATCGAGGTTTGTTTTGAAGTTGATTCCATGCTCGGCATCGTGAATGAAAACGTTCTCTACATATACATTCCGCACGCCTCCGGACATTTCGGAGCCGATGGTAAACGCGTTGGTCATCGAGCGGAGCATGCAATTCCTGATGATGACGTTTTCCGTTCCAGGACGTTTCCACGCATCCTGATCCCTTCCCGCCTTGATCGCGATAGCGTCATCGCGGGTGCTGATATTGCAGTTCTCGATCAGCACGTCGGTGCACGAATCGGGATTGATGCCGTCGTCGTTCAGAATACCCTCAAAGATGTTCACTCCCCGCACCGTCACGTTTTTGCAGAAGACAGGATGAATGGTCCAGAAGGGGGCCGACTTGAAGCTCAATCCTTCGATGAGAATGTTCTCGCAAATGATGAACTGAACCAGCGTCGGGCGGAGGAAGTGCTGGCGTCCCGTTCCCTGCCCGTCATTTTTTCCATCTCCGTTGAGATCGAGAAAGCCGTTGCCGAAGACGCGCGTCTCTACAGGAGTGACATCATTTCCGAATTGTCTCAACCGGGTCTTGTCCGCATCCTGCACCAAACCGCCTCCGGTCGCCTTCTCGCGCCACTGCGACCAGGTCCCCTCCGTCTGTCCGTCAATCAATCCCTTCCCCGTCAGGGCGATGTTCTTTGCATCACGTGCGTAGATCAAGGGTGAATAGTTATAGCAGAGCGTTTCTTCCCATCGCACAAGAACGAGGGGAGTATACATAGCCGGATCGGTCCCGAACCGGATGATTGCCCGCTCTTCGAGATGGAGGTTGACATAGCTTTGAAGATGAATTGGTCCATTGACCACATACTCACCCGGAGGAATGACCACTCGTCCGCTTCCCGCGGAGGCACATGCGGCGATGGCCGCCGTGATGGCGGGCCGGGCGTCGGTCTTTCCGTCTCCCTTCGCGCCGAACGTGGTGACATCGAATGACCGTTTGGGAAACACGGGAGCTTTGATCCGCGAGAGAATTTCTGGAACGCGGTTCCATCCTTCATCATTCAGTATTCGTGCGCTCGCGAGAGTCCATGGCGTACGCATCTGGGCAATGCCGTCAGATGAGACGAGGATACCAACCGCGATGAGCGTGATCAGGATACAACGGGGGAACGAAAAAACAGATTCGGGACGGGGATCTTCATGCTGTGTGAGCGCCAAGAATGCGTTTCAGAATACTCAAAGAATAGTCGTGAGGCAAGAACGAAAGGGTGAGAACCGATACGAGTTACGTCAGAAGAAAAATGAACGCGTATTAGAAGAGGGATGTCAATTCCGAGATCGAGTCGATCACACAATCGGGATTGAGGGATTTCATCTCATCCCGTCCCAGCGAGCCGTAGGTTACCCCGCATGTGAGGGTTCCCGCGCTTTTGCCCGCGAGAATGTCATTGGCCGAATCTCCGACCATCAAGGTCTCTCGGGCGTTCCACTTCAGAGTATCAAGGATAGTGTGAATGATTGCAGGGTCCGGCTTATACGGTGGAGAGTCCGATCCCTGGACAAGCTGAAAGAGCGACGCAATCCCGAAGTGTGATAAGAGCTTCGACGAAGTCTCGGTCGACTTTGTCGTCGCGATGGCGAGTCCGACTCCGCGCCGGGACAGTGTGGAGAGTGTCGATTCGACTCCGGGGAAGAGCTTCGTGTGTTTCAGCATGTGTGCTCGATAGCGATCACGATAGACGATAGAGGCGCGCGGAATTTCGTTGTGGAGTGAGGGGGGAAGGAGAGAAGCGAAGATTTCCGCGATCGGTTTGCCGATGTGCCGCCGCATCTGCTCATCGGCAATCCCGTCGACACCGAACTGGCGGAGCGTCCAGATTTGTGCATCAACGATGTCACGGTGGGAATCGAGGATGGTTCCGTCGATATCAAAGATCACATTGCGGAGCGGCGTGGGCTCAGTGACGGACATCGGTTCCGTTGAGGAGCACACGTTGCTCGCCGATATCCAACACGAGAACACGGTCGGCAACGTTTTTCTCCTTGGCGATTCGCTGGAGTTGTTCGACGGCAAAGGTGAGGGTCGGGTCGAATCCCTGGACAAACGTCCTGTGGTGCATGGGCATCATGACCTTCGCATCGAGATCCTCGAGAATGATCAGTGCCTCGGCGGGATCGATGTGGTTGTGTGCCATGAAGTCACGTGGTTCGATGGGTGCAATGGGAAGGAGCGCAACATCGACATCGAACCTTCTGCCGATTTCTTTGAACAGTTCCGGGTGATAACCGGTATCACCCCCAAAGAATACCGTTTTCCCGCGATATTCAATTACATATCCCGTGTATCCGCGATCCCTCGCCCACGGAATATCGAATCCGTACCTGCCGCTGAAATGTTGTACCGGGACGGCGGTGATGCGAACACCCTCCTCTTCAACGACATCCCACGGCTTCATTTCACGGATCTCCCTGTGATCGAAATCGGGTGTATACGGAAGCGCACCGAAGGGAACCAGTAACATACCGTCCTGCGGAAGCATATCGATGCTTCCGTAGCTATAGTGATCGAGATGGATATGGGAAATCAACGTATAGTCGAGTTTGGTGATGGATGAGGGATCGAGACCCCGTTCAGACCTTCTCCGCATCACCATGCCGACGGTGTTGGTGAACATAGGATCGGTGATGAAGACCTTGTCGGAGATTTGGATGAGAACTGTGGCATGTCCGACCCATGTGATGGCCAGCTCGGTGTCGGGGCGGATGGGGCGGTGGAGCTTGGGAGAAACCGGTGCAATGGGATCTCCGATTTGCTCGATGGAGCGGGCGAGAAACCTGCCGGCAATAGAGCTGCAGCCGGGAGTAGCAAGTATGATAGTCGTAAGTATGGTAGTAGTAAGTAGAAAGTATAGAAGTTGTCGTTGCATGTTAGAAGAATCGGAACTCAAGTGATGTAATCCAGATCGCCGGATGAGAACTCTGCTTGACATTGAGATGCACGAAACCGAACAGTGTGGAAATTCCGGCAGCTTTGAAGACCACGGTCTCTCCCCCCACACGATGGAGCGCGAGTCCGAGATTGAGAGTTAGATGTTCACCCCGTTCGATGAGCGGCACATATCCCATCAGTGTGGCCGATACTCCGGTGTGAGTCGATGCGATCGCCGAGGTGTAGAGCTGAGCGGCGACATTAAGTTCTACCGATCCTGCAAACCGGTATGTCGGGATCACAATGAACGAGCTCCACGGAGAAACGTGTTTGTTGATCCCAAACGAATACGAGAGCGGAGTCACCTTCCACTCAAATCCAAAGGCGTGCGTTCCAGCGGAATACAGTGTCACACTCGGGACGGCCTGGAGGGGAAGCCAGCCCGAGAGGCGTTTGTTGTTGTCCCAATCCTGTGAGAACGTCAGAGAGGGTACGGAACTCAACATGAACAGGAAAGCGATGGTGCGTACTGAAATCTTCATCTGTATCCGGGCAATGAAGGGAACACGAACCCCTTTTCGTTGTAAATGAAAAAAAATATGGGTAGACTCAACCGACGTGGGGAGTCACGGAGTTCATGTATTCAACGTGCTGGTTGATCAGAAAGTTTCGCAAGGATGATCATCCAGCGGGGAGATGGCCCTATGGCACTCATGAAGGAGTTTCTTCTCTGGTGCTCGACCAACGCCTATCTCAAGCAGCGCATCCCGCACACTGCATTTGCAAAGCGGGCTGTACGAAGGTTCATGCCGGGAGAGACGACCGAGACGGCCATTGCCGAGGCGGCGCTTCTCAAAATCGCCGGCATCTCCACTGTCCTGACCTACCTTGGGGAAAACGTAACTGATTTGAAAGAAGCGGAACGGAACAGGGATCACTACCTGGACCTGTATCAGCGGGTCTGGACCGGGGGCCTTTCGTCTGAGATATCAGTCAAGCTCACCCAGCTGGGGCTGGATGTGAATCCCGACAGAACCTTTGCGCACGTTCGGGAACTCGCGATGAAGGCGAAGGAGATCGGCAACTTTCTCTGGATCGATATCGAGAGCAGTCCCTACGCCGATGCCACGCTCGATGTCTATCGCCGCCTGCGGATGGAGTTCAGCAATGTGGGGCTCTGTCTGCAATCGTATCTCTATCGAACGAAGGAGGACCTTGCTTCCCTCATTTCCCTCGCTCCGTCGATCCGACTAGTCAAAGGAGCATACAAAGAACCGTCGAGCATTGCGTTCCCACGCAAAAAGGATGTGGACAAGAATTTCGTCGATCTCCTGGAGTCCATGCTTCGAATGTCCTCGGGAGAAATTGGCCGCATCGGCGTCGCGACGCACGACGAAAAGATCATTGAACACACGAAACAGTTTGCCGGCAGGAACAACATCCCGACAGATAGATACGAATTTCAACTGCTCTACGGCATCAAGCGTGACCTTCAGAGACGTCTGGCGCAGGAAGGGTATCGCCTGCGCGTGCTGATTAGCTATGGCACCGCGTGGTACGCGTGGTATCTGCGCCGATTAGCGGAACGTCCCTCGAATGTTCTCTTTGCTGCGCGCAGCCTCTTCCGCTAAATCCTCATCATCGCGACAGATTTTATATGTCGCAAGGCTGATCATTCAATGATCATCATCGGGGGAGAATCTCCCTCTGCAAATTCTTTATCAGCCAGGCAGAACGCGGCATAGAAGAACTCACCTATGGTTCCCGAGAGAACCAACTCCTCGGATTTGCCCCGGTTGACGGTCAAGGTCGGCGTCACAGGATTGAATATTTCGGGTTCAGGGAAAAAGAAGACGACTTTCGATCCTTTGGCGTTGAACACGACGCCGTCGTTTTCTTTGCACTTGAGTTCCAGCGTCCCGGGCTTCGCTTTCCAGCGTTTCTTCTTCTTGTCATACTCTATCGTGACGGTCTTCCTTGTCTTTGATATCATAGAATCCCCTCCCGTTTGTTTTGCAGAACTTCCTGTTTGAATCTGCAACAGAAGTGATTTATAACTGCCCACGATTGCCAGGAGAAGCCTTCCAACAGTCTTTCCCAACGGACTCACGGTTGTGTCCCGCATCGTTCTCAACCAAGACTACTGCTGCCCGAGCATATGAAGTTGCCAGAGTTCTCTATCTGACCTGTGAAGAATTGGTTTGAGCGTGAGATATCCGGTAGTGCCGATGGTCTTGTGCAGGTGATTCAGCTCTTTGAACTTTGCCTCCACTTCGGGATCCCGCGGAATTTCAAAGCCCGCTTCACGCATGAGCAGCAATCCCTTTGCCTGAACTGCCAGTTCGAGGTGGATGCGAAGGTAGCATAGCATATCGGCAATAATCTCACCACGGAACCGGTTGCGTAGCGTTTCGAGATACTGTCCGATCTTTGTGCTCGCCACATTTCCCGAGGTGATGAGCTTCAGCAGTTCGACGTCTGTGTCGAAGCCGATCCCCAGCCAGGTTCGGGTCGCCTCTCTGCTTCGTTCGAAAATGAACACAAACAGAACCGGCAGGGCGATGGAGATTCCAACGGCGGAGAGGAGTGGATGGAAGAAGAAATGATTATAGCCCGAATGAGTGATGATCGCGAGAAGCAATCCGAGGAAAATCGTTCCCGTTTGGGCAGGTCGAGTTCGATCGGAGAATGACTTCGCGAAGATGGCGACAATCGCCGTTGTGCCGCCATGCATCACGGCCGTGCCAAAACCACGGACAAACCAGGTGTACGGTGTCGCGTGGGGCAGGGCATGCATGTAGTATGAATTTTCCACTACCGCGAATCCCGCGCCGATCGCGAATCCATAAATCACGGCATCGACTGTGAAGCCGACCTTCTTTGTATTCACCAGGTAGATCACATACGTCGCCTTCAGGATCTCTTCACCAACAGGAGCGACGAATCTTCTGAATGGATCGTCGCCGAGAGCGAGGAGTTCCCTGAGTTGATGGTTGACAATGTATGTGATCAGAGCGCCGAGGCAGCCGATGACAACCGTCAACAGGACTCCCCTCAGTCGCACAAGCTTGTAGCTGTCGAGCACGACAAGTGCAGCAACGAAGACGAGCACCGGGACAATCCCGATGCCTGCGCTGACCACAAATTGGAGAATGGATGACGGCACAGTTGGAACTTTGTCTGGACAAATCCGGGCCAGGGATGAAGAGGGACTCTCTCCGGTTCCTCTACAGAATCTTGAGCGAGATCATGAATTCACTGCCGGGTCGTGAGTGTTCCTCGAATGCAACGGCATAGCCAAGAGAAAACGTCGATTGAAGCATGGAAAAGAGGACGAGTCTGAAGTCAACCTGTACCCCAACATTGAGCAATGATTGCCGGAGAGTCTTTGCGTCGACGTCTGTTACGATCGCGGAGCTGAAGAGCGATGTGCGCATCCAGTTGGAATAGAATGCCGGCACTCCGAACTTCCGGAATCTCACCGGCGGAAGATTCCATTCAACCATCCCCCGCACAAAATTCTTGCCGCCGATATCGTTCAGTTCGACTCCGGGGAAGCTGTAATATTCCCGGTATCGCTTGATCTCCTGAAAATCGATCCAGTTGTTCCCGAAACCTCCGAAATAGAAGTTCGCAAAAGGATCGTTCCGGTCGCCGAATGAGCTTCCCGCGGCACTGCGAAGCCAGATCGATGAATGGTCGATCGGAAGCGGGATGCCGTAGTCAAGGACCGAGTAGAGACGCGGGAAATGGCTGGATCGCACGTACGTATTGAGTCCCACCAGTTGCCAGCGAATGCCTTTCTCGTAGTCTACGGCTCCAAGTGAGGCGCGCATGTACTTGTACTGGAGCCTGGCACTGCCGACCAGAAACCTGTCGAACGAGGTGCTGATGTTCTGGTAGTCAGGAAGCCTCTCGAGACCACCGTACCCTGCCAGAAAAATGTTGTAATCGAATGTTTCCGGTTCTCTAAAGATGAGATGATCTTTGTAGTTGATCGAGAGGGAGTAGCCTTTCCGGCTTGTCTTCGTTGGGCCAAAGAGGTCGTAGAAATCTGCACCGTTGTAACGAGCAACAAATTTCCAGTTAGAGACGCTGTAGTTCAGAGAAGCATGAAGACGTTCAGCCTCCGGGACGAGAGCATTTGGTGTGTAGGATGCCGTCAATCCAAATTCGTGCATCAGCATCGGATCGGAAAACCCCAATCTCATCCCGAATGCCGCAAATTCTTTGTACCCCTCGGCAACAGGATAGGCGGAAACCAACCGGACATTTCGGAGGGGATGATATTCCCCTGCATAAAGGGTAAGTGTGTCGATATCAATGATTTTCTCTGACGGGGGAGCCACTTCCCAGGAGGTCAACACAGGATACCGCGAGACGATTGCGGTACCCAGATATCGCGTCGGAGATACGTCTTCTGTCACGCTGTTCGCTATCGTTCCTGGGACGAATCCGGCTCCCGTGTAGCTGAACGCGACGAGCGAATCGGGCGAAATGGGGAGAGGCCGGAACAATCCGGACTCGCAATTGCTGATCCACTTCATCTCCTGGCGCTCGAAATCATAACGTACAACATTTGAGACTCCGGTATAGTACGAAGTGCCGAAGAGATAGCGACCGTCGGGGGAGAAGGCGAAATTTGACGGTGTACTGTTCTCAAAATCAAAAAGGACCTCATAGTGCGCGTGCCCCTTCAGGAGCTTCGGGATTTCCAGCCGCACAAGCTGTTGCCGTCCCGTCACATCGGCCATTGCACCGACAAGGTATCGTCCGTCGGCAGAAACGTCGATGTCAAACATATCTGTCCCGTACGGCCAGGAATGGACCAGATCGATCTCATTGTACGGCGGCAATATTCTGACAATTGATGATATGCCGTTGAAATGTCTGATCCCCCACAGCGAGAGATCCGATTGATTGAAGGCGAGGTCTCCGGTTCGCGCATCCTCTTGGAGGAGCGTCACCTGTCCGGTGCGGAGATTGAGGGCGTTCAGATCGCGCCATCCGTTATTGTCGGATGTGAAGAATAGTCTCCCATGAGATTTGTCAAACGCGAGGGCACAAACATAATACAATGCAGCGCCCTTCACCTCGCACAATTGTCTGATACTTCCGTCACTCATCGAGATTGCGGCGATATATGGAATCTGACCCGGATAGTTAACCGCTGCATAGATCATACGGCTTGAGGAGTCGTAATATGTACGTGACACTGATCCCAGTGCGCGCCGCGAAATAGGCCGAAACGGCGTTGTCGGATACTCCCGGATCGATGCGAGATTTGCATTCTGCCACTCCTGCTCCCAGCCAATCCATCGTGACCATTCTTCATCAAGTGATCTTCCGTAGACATTCGTGAACTGAGAGGAGAAATAGCGGTTGCTCGCGTCGGTGCGTGCAATCCAGTCGATGAGTTTTTCCGGGCCGTAGTGGTACACGAGGTAGCTCATGAAGCGGGTACCGTAGAGGTACGAATTTGCCCCTACCTGGAAATCAATTGTGGTTCCCTCGGACTCAAGGCCCACCACGTCATAGATGTGGCTTCCGTCCCGAACCATTGTTCGGAAGACCATCTCGTCGTACGGACTGAGGGCTCGGCCGTATCCGCCGCCCATCCATGTTTCCATGAAGACCGCAATCCCTTCATGATACCAGCGGGGAGAATAGCGGCGGGGATTTGTCAGATAGGAATAGAACATCGACAACGGATTTTCGGATGTCGGTGCAACCTTGCCGAAGAAGATCGACCGGAAGAGACGGTCGCCGGAAGAGGCCTGATCGCTGGCAACGATGTGCACCAGCTCGTGATTCATGTTCGAATTCATGCGCTCATTGGCCGGTGCGGTCTCGTATACGTAGTTCAGGGGAGCGAGTCCCATGTTCACAAAGTTCCGCGGAACGGCGGTTGCTCCGGCATTCCCGTAATCGGCAAAATCGTGCAGCAGGATCGTGACCTCCTGATCCGGCGTATAACGAAAACGGGATTTGTGATATCGGTATGAATTCTCGAAGCACCGGGCAAGATGCGGAATGACGTATTCATGGAGCTTCGTGTAGTAGATCAGCCGGAGGTCTTTGGTCTGAAGCGTATACAGCTGGGCGTGCAAGGAGTTGGACGAAAACGATGCGAGCAGCGCGACGGTGAGGAACCAGCGTGGATCGATTCTCACGTCTCCTTCCTCCTATATTTGCCGCAGGACCTGACTGCTGTGGCGAAACTTCTGAAGGCCCGGGAGTCCTGGTAAAGTCTCAAACGAGTCGTCGTGAGGTACTCACGAGAGTTCTCCAGGTGAGAACAAAAAGAAAGGAGATGCCGTACCAAGATACGGCACCTCCCTTCCTCTGTCAACCCCCGCGAGGGTTTCTCCCCGGCGAATGACGAAGCGCAGCCATCTAGCTCCTTCGCTCGCGTGTTATGGTTTTTTCTGCAGGCTGACGTCCTGAATGGCCTTCATGAACTCTTCCCGCTGGATCGCCTTATAGAAATCCTCATACAGGGCGGCCTTCAGGAAATCCTCCTGACTCACAGCCTTCAGGAACTCCGTCGACGCGATTGCCTTCCGGAACTCCTCTGTTCGAAGGGCCTTCAGGAAGTCTTCGTGCGCCAGTGCCTTCAGAAAAGACTCGCTGCTGATCGCTTTCCGGAGTTCAGTATTTCTGAGGGCCTTGAGGAAGTCCTCATTCGCGATCGCCTTATGAAAATCCTCATACTGCAGGGCTTTCAGGTGATCCTCCTGGAGAGCGGCCTTGAGGAAATCCTCATTGTGCAGTGCCTTCAGATGGTGCTCCGTCTTAAGTGCCTTGAGGAAATCCTCGTTCCGGAGCGCTCTGAGGAAATGGTCTGTCGCGAGTGCTTTGCGGAACGCCTCGCTCCTGATGGCCTTGAAGAATTCAGTTGTGCTCACGGCTTTCATGTACTCTTCACTCCGGAGCGCCTTCATGAATTCCTCACTCTGAAGAGCTTTCCGAAGATCTTCGCTGCGGATGGCCTTCATGAAGTCCTCACTCGCCGCCGCCTTCATGAACTCATCCTGACTGACTGCTTTCCGGAAACTCTCGTCCGCGAGAGCCTTGCGGAAATCAGTACTCAGTGCGGCCCGCAGAAAATCTTCCGAATCCATCGCCCTGAGGAAATGCTCTGTAGAGATTGCTTTCATGAACTGTTCATCCTGCAGGGCTTTGAGGAGATTGGCGTTGCTGATGGCCTTCTGGAACTCCACGCTTTGGATCGCCCGTAGAAAATCCTCTTGCAGCGCAGCTTGGAGAAAATCTTCGTTGCTCAATGCTTTCCGGAAATCCTCGTTCTGCATTGCCTTCATGAAGGTAGGGTTCTGGATCAGTGCCTGGTACTCCTGACTCTTGAGCGTGACATCGCCGGTGGCGACTTGCTCCGAGCGGTACCTTTCTGCCTTTCGCACGCCTCCCATTGTCCCCTCGATTTCCCCTTGCTCCGGCGGAGGATAGTTGAGTGAGAAGTAGAGCGCGACGGCGATGACGGCAAGCACGACGATCATGACCGCAAGCCCTCTCCCTCCCGCGAAGAACGACTTTTTGTCTGCCATGACAACCTCCTTTTTAGTTATCGAAGGAGAAACTGTGAGCTGAGAAAGAACAGCAGCTCGTTATTTGCCGCTTATGACATTCGTCCGGTATTCCACCAGCAGACCCGTTGCAGAGTAGATCCTCAGGTGCAGCATTCCGCCGACGGGTTCTCTGTCATTCAGAAACAACAGGTACTGATTATCTCCTTTGTTCTTAAACTGGACCCTCCCCTCGGATACAGCGATATCTGAAATTCCTTCCTGGACGTGACGAAATCCTGTCAATCGCATCTCGTTCTCATTATATTGAGTGATGACCTCGACCTCCTCCGCGGAATTCACGACGAGATCTGCCAAAATGCTGTTTCCGGCTCTGCGGATCTCCAGGGAACCCTGAACTATGCCCTCCGCGAAATCCTTCCGCTCAACATGGATATAGCCATTTCTTGTGGGGGGGGTCGCAAGGGTCCCTGTCAAATCCCGATCATCAAACCGTGTTTCCCGTTCAAGGTTCCAGATCACTGCCGATAGTGCAACACCGAGAATGATTCCGGCGGAAAAGACATAGGCAAACGCAAACCTGTTTCGCGTGCCGAACGTCGCGGTCCATCTGAAGATAGGCGACCTCCGTTCCTGCTCTCCGTGTTTAATCCGTACCGTCCGAAGAATACTCTCTCTCAATTGAGGCGGCGGATCGGTATGGCTCACGACCGAAAGCGCGCGTGAAAGCTCGGTCAGTTGATCGTGCAGGACCTTTGCTTCAGGATTCGCAGCCAGATATTGACCGAGATACTCCCGTTCCTGCTCCGACAGCTGGCCATCAATTGAAGCGTTGATGAGTTCCCGGTGTCGATCGTCAATCATATTTGGAAGAGGCCTCTTTGTGTCAGCAGCTTTCTCAATCCCTGACGCCCGGCAAACAATCTTGATTTCACCTTTTTCTCTGATACCTCCACAACGTTGCTTATTTCACGATACGACAGATTATGAAAGTGGCGAAGGATCAGGACAATTCGTTGTTCCACCGGTAGATCGAGGAGCGCCTCCTCGACGACCTGAGTTGTCTCCGTCTGGTGAAATTTTGCATCTGGTTGAAGAGTCGTGGACGGAATCGTTTCGTCATGCGGGATCGTCACCTTGCGCGCCTTCAAGAAATTGAGAGACTCATTGACGACGATCCGGTACAGCCAGCTGAAGAACTTGTGCTGGCGATCATATCTGCCAAGGCGTTCAAAAACCTTGAGGAATGCGTTCTGGGTGATGTCGGCAGCATCCTCAGGATCCCGAACCATTCGCAGCGCGGTGTTGTACATAACCTTCTCGTACTTCTGCACCAGCTCCTCAAACGCGCCGAGGTTCCCGCGCAAACATTCCTCGATGATTTCTTCGTCTGGCCGCTCAACCATAAATACAATCGGGCTGGAAAAAAGTTTGTCTGATGTTGGGAAAATGTTGCATTCGGGTCATATCATTCAATTTCGAAGATGACGTCGAACCGCGCATAGCGGAAAACGTCCCGGATATGGAGATTCATCTCCCGGATCTTGAGTTTGTGGCCTGATTGGCTCAGCCGTTTCTGTGTAGCCAGCAGCACTCCCATCCCGGCGCTGGAAATGTAGTCGAGTTTCCGAAAGTTGAGGGTTGCGTTCGTGTCGACTCCCGCGAGAAACTCATTCACCTTGTCGACCTGGGTGATGTCAAATCTTCCCGAGATGGCAATCTCATTTGCCTCGTTATATCGGATATCCAGCATATCATTTCTCCAGAGTTTTCACAAGAGTCACGGTACTCGTTCCTCCGTGGTAGTTGTAATCGATGGAGTCAAAATAGCGTTTTACCAGGAAGAGGCCAAGTCCGCCCGGCTCTCTCTGCTCAAGATCGTGGTGAAGCTCCGGGGACGGCACCTCCCGGGGATCGAAGTGTTCGACCTCCGTGTCCACGAGGCGCACAAGGAGCTGATGTTCATTCCGCTCAAGAGTGATTCCGATATCGTTCTGCGCCTCGGGATTATGTTTCACCATGTTGGCAAACAACTCTTCGACTCCGAGGTGAAGTGCGAACTTGTTGATGTCGTCGAGCCGGTGGGTATCGACGAAACGATCCACAAAATCGAAAATCGCCTCGAGCGATGAGAGCTCCTTTTTGAACGATCCGGTCAACACGCTGTTCCCTTCCGCTGAACCCTTCCCTCACAATCGACTCTGATTCGACGCTTCGGCTATTCGATGATCATCATCGGTGGTGATCCCCCCTCGGCAAACTCGTTGATTTCCGAACAGAACGCGGCGTAGGGATGGAGTCCGAGAGTAGCCTCTATGCTGACGTTCAGTGCCGCCGAATTGTTGCGAGCAATGGGAAGCGTTTGCACGGGGGGAGAGAAGAGGTCCGGTTTTGGAAAGAAAAGCGTCACGCTGCTGTTCACGGCGTGAAACTGGATTGTGCCGCCGCGCGGCACGTCTCGATAGGGAGGAGTGACAACGGCCTTTTTGGCCGCACAGACGATTCGTACTTCCTTAGGTGTTGAGCTCATAGGGAAATCCTCCTTTCGGATATGTACGTATTGGTCTGAGTGGTGAGTCGCTGATAACCTAGTGGACTGTTACGATGATTGTGTGACATTGGCATAATGCCGGGCCATGGTTTCTCGTGCCCGGTTCGTGGTAAAGCGCCACGAGATGGTGGTTCGATGACGGTTACGCTGTTGCTCCCATGAGCGAAC